>OLPI01000026.1_pt1 | contig 111761 bp, 95 predicted proteins | sample 1672361 | NCBI WGS metagenome assembly OLPI01 (sample SAMEA3136675, study PRJEB25190) | human gut metagenome
GGCTTTTTAAGAAATCTTCAGGGTTGGTTATACTGTTCAATTATCAAGGTTCTTTGCATAGTCTCACTATCTTGGAGACCAACGGAGAAGAAGGGATTTGAACCCTTGCGCCGCTACTAACGACCTACTCCCTTTCCAGGGGAGCCCCTTCAACCTCTTGGGTACTTCTCCAAGCATAAGTTGATTCTCAAAAATCTGATATTTAATTGTAAATATCAACGGAGAAGGTGGGATTCGAACCCACGGTCCCTTTCGGAATCACCGGTTTTCAAGACCGGCTCCTTAAACCACTCGGACACCTCTCCAAAGCAGTTAAGTGACTCGTTTATTATAACTCATCGTCTTGCTTTTGTCAAGCACTTTTTTAACTTTTTTTCAGATCTTTTTTGAAGATTTGAGGTTTGTTAAAACCGTGACTTGGAAGTTTTTTGTCGTTTCAAGCGACTTCTATATACTATCACGGCTTTAACAAAATGTCAACACCTTTTTTCGATTTTTTTCAAGTTTTTTTATTGTTGCTTTATTTCCATCTTTTGATACTATTACAGTTCACGCGTCCTAGCAGATAAAATTCCATGCGCCGCTGTCATATCCTCTGGCGTAGTCAGCTTGATATTCTCATAGCTGCCCTCTGACAGATAGACCTTCTGATTAGTAAATGTTTCCACTACCATGGCATCATCTGTAATGGAGCCTGCTGCTTTTATGCCTTTTGTTTCTATTATATGGTTAAGATGATCATAGGCCGCACAGATAATATCATGCTTAAATGTCTGTGGTGTCTGAATAATGCGAAGTGTACTTCTGTCAGGTGTTGACAGTACCATTCCATTTTGATCTGCCACCTTCACTGTATCTTTTAACGGCACAGCTGCAACACCGCTTCCATGTATTCTTGCTGAAGCAATTGATCTTTCAATAACTTCCATATCAACACATGCACGTGCTGCATCATGTATCATAATTAAATCGCAGTCTGAGGCTGCCCTTACTCCTTCCATAGATGAAAGGAAACGTTCGCTTTTTCCCGCGATCACAATAACCTCTGCGCAAAGTTCTTCCTTTTCCAGAAGATTCTGGCAATACTCGACTGCATCTGGTGAAGTCACAAGTACAATTTTATCAGCTATCTTGTCAAACAGACGCACACTATGCAAAAATACCGGAATGCCCATCAAATCAAGAAACTGCTTGGCAACTGGCGTATTCATGCGTCTTCCGCTTCCTGCTGCCAGAATTACAGCAGCTTTTTTCTCCTTATGCTCCTGTTTTCCCACATCATTCATTTTATCGTTCTCCCAGCTTTAATGACGCTGCTGCATTTAAATCCCAGCCGCTTCTTCTTCCTTTTTTATATTCGTAGTAGCCTGCTGCACCAATCATTGCTGCATTATCTGTGCAAAAAATAGGGGACGGATAATACAGAGTAATTCCATTCTTTTCGCATGCCTCCTTTAAGCTTGCTCGAAGTGCAGAGTTTGATGCAACACCTCCTGCAAGAGCTAACTTACGAAAACCATGTTCCTTAGTTCCTCGAATAGCATGCTCTACTAATACCTGCACAACTGCCTTTTGAAAGGATGCTGCCAGATCATTTGGATTAACCTCTTCGCCTGTCATCTTCGCATGATTTAAATAATTAAGCACAGCTGATTTTAAACCACTGAAGCTAAAGTCATACGGATTATCAGACATCTTCGCCTTTGGAAATGTAATGGCATCCGGATTTCCAAGCTTTGCTGCCTTGTCGATCTTTGGACCTCCCGGATAGCCAAGACCGATACTTCTGGCCACCTTATCGAAAGCTTCACCTGCTGCATCATCTCTTGTGCGTCCAATGATATTAAATTTATCATAATCTTCAACTACAACAAGATGTGTATGACCACCTGAAACGATCAGACACATAAATGGCGGCTCTAAATCCTGGTTTTCAATGTAATTGGCTGCAATATGACCCTCAATATGATGAACACCAACAAGCGGCTTTCCTGCTGCATATGCAATCGCCTTTGCCTCTGCCGTTCCAACAAGAAGTGCTCCAACAAGACCTGGTCCATAGGTAACAGCAACTGCGTCGATGTCCTCTAATGTCACAGATGCCTGTTTCAATGCTTCCTTTACCACCTGATTAATACGCTCGAGATGCTTTCTTGAGGCAATTTCTGGAACAACACCGCCATAAAGAGTATGAATATCAATCTGTGTAGAGATTACATTTGACAATACCTTACGTCCATTTTCTACTACTGCAGCAGCCGTCTCGTCACAGCTGCTCTCAATTGCAAGTATTTTTATATTCTTTTCTTCCATCTTACTTCGTACCTTCTTCCTGCTCAAAATCCAGTGAAATACTTCTTCCGTCCTTTGCTGCAATTGTTCTTGAAAAGATCTTTCTCGTCTCCTCAATGTACTCCTCCGGATGTGCAAGCGACGGACTATAATGAGTCAGCCACATTTCCTTAGGCTGTGCCTCTTTTGCAAGTGACGCCGCCTCACTAAATGTCATATGCTTGTATTCCTTTGCCTTGGCAAGCTTATCTGGCTCTCCATACATGCCCTCACATATAAAAAGATCAGCATCCTTTGCCTGCTCAGCAATAATTGGAAGCGGTCTTGTATCTGTGACATACGTAACTTTGATTCCTTTTCTTTTTTCGCCCATAACCATATCAGGCGTATAAACCTTATCACCATCTGTCATTGTCTCTCCCTTTTGCAAATGACTCCAGAAGGTAAGCGGAATGCCAAGCTCTTTTGCCTTTTCAGCATAAAAACGGCCTGCACGCGGAATCTGAATCGTGTAACCGTAGCAGGTTACATTGTGCTGAACGCGAAAGGCATGAATATGATAGCCCTTCACCTCGAAATCCTGCTCGTTTTGCGTAATCTCTTTAAATATAATAGGAAATGGCAGCTCTGGCGCAATAACGCGAAGCGCATTCACCACGCGCTCAAGGCCTTTTGGTCCAATAAGTGTAAGCGGCTCTGTACGGTCTGCATTTCCCATTGTCAAAAGGAGCCCTGGGAGGCCGCTTATATGATCTCCATGGTAATGTGTAAAACAGATCACATCGATTGGATTACAGCTCCAGCCTTTTTCTCTCACTGCGATCTGTGTTCCCTCTCCACAGTCAATCATTAATGTGCTTCCGTTAAATCTTGTCATTAACGACGTCAGCCAACGATAAGGAAGGGGCATCATACCGCCTGTTCCCAATAAACATAAATCTAACATCTGTCCTCTCATTCCAAATGAGCGCCCGCCCAAAGCGCACTTTTATAAGGTTATAAATATTCCCGTGTTTTTTTCTGATACACAGGCAGGCGAAACCTTTTTGTAAGCTCTTGGGTACAGTTCTCACACAAGTCAAATGCAATTTTCTCGCCATCGCGCTCTGAAAAATAGCCCCATGCTTTATCCACATGAATATAATCCTCTAGCACAATGCCATTTTCAACTGGAAGCGGCCGTCTGCAGCAATTGCACACGACCTGAAGAATTCTGTCCCTATTATTTTCTTTTACTGTTATTCTCATTGCTTTCCTCCCTGATTCATTGATTCATTTTGCATGTATATTTTAATAAATTTCGGGAAGAATAACAATGGAAATGCCTGTCACTACTGGAAGTATTTCCACATAATTAAGGCATCTTCCTTTGGTTTGCTGTAAAATCCTTTGCGAATACCAGATTTTTCATAACCATTTTTTTCATATAATGCAATTGCTGCATTATTTGACACACGCACCTCGAGCGTAATTCCATATAAATTCTTTTCCTGTGCAAATGCATCAAGCGCTTTCATCAGCTGATTGGCTGCGCCGCACCGTCTGTATGATGGAAATACAGCGACATTTGTGATAGAAAGCTCATCTGCTGCCAGATATGCACCGACGTATCCTGCAATTTCTTCTGTATCTTTTTCATCTGCCATGCAAGACGGCTTCGATACCACTGCGACAAAAAATACATAATTTGCTTCTGCAAGACTTTCTGCCAACGCATTTTCTGACCATGCCTCTGCAAAACATTCCTTCTCAAGCTGTGCTACAGCCAGAAGATCTGCTTTGCACATACGGCGCACTGACAATTTTACGGCATCACTGCCGTTTTTCGTCAGCAAATCTTTGCCTGCGTTCCGCTCTCTCCCGGACGCAGAGAACCTTTTGTGTAAATGCCAGCCTCTCGTTCCTGCTCTGCCTGTGATTTTTTAAGGTAGATCGGACGGTGATCATCTGCATTGATTGCCTTTCCTTCATGCCATTTCTTAGCGCCAAGCTCTGCTACTGCTGCTGCGCGCGGCGTGCTGCAGACTGCCGGTGCCATTTTACTTTTTGATACATTTTCCTTTAACCATGCACCATGCACATGCATGCCGTCTCCTGTAAATAACACATTCTCATCGTCTGACTTTAATTCTTTTAAGTTCTGTGCAAGTTCTTCCACCAATAAAAGCTTTGGTTCCATCACGCATACCATATTCAATTCTTCATCAAAACGATACAGCGCTGTGTAAACCTGTCTTCGTCTCGCATCGATCATCGGGCAGATCAGACCATTATATGGGCCGCATCCAAACGCCATAGCTTCAAGCGTAGACACCTCAACAAGCGGCTTATCGAGCGCCAGACATAATCCCTTCGCTGTTGCACTGCCGATTCTAAGTCCTGTAAATGAACCAGGACCTGCTGAAATGGCTATTGCATCAAGCTCCTTTAAATTGGTTTCTGTCATCTTTACAACCTCATCGATCATAGGAAGCAATGTCTGCGAGTGTGTCTTTTTAAATGAAACTGAATACTCTGCCAGCACAACATCATCCTTTATAATTGCTGCACCTGCTGTCAAAGATGAGCTTTCTATTGCTAATATCTGCATACTGTTACCTTATTGCCTTTCTTTTCACTTACCGCGCACTGTTATTTTTCGATAATCGAATCCCTTGTCCAGATCTTTCTCAATCGTGATCCACACAGCTTCTGGCGGAATAATCTCTTCTACAAGTGATGCCCACTCAACAAGACACACACCCTGTCCATAAAAATATTCCTCGTAGCCAATTTCTTCCATCTCTTCCGGCTCTTCGATTCGATATACATCAAAATGATACAACGGCAGACGTCCTTCTTCATATTCACATACGATTGTAAAAGTTGGACTGTTTACTGCCTCTTTTATGCCAAGACCTGCGGCAAAGCCCTGGGAAAAAACAGTTTTTCCTGTTCCTAAATCACCGTCAAGACAATAAATGTCACCGGCTTTTGCCTCTTTTGCAAGGCGCATTCCCACCTCAAAGGTTTCCTCTGCACCATTTGTCTCATAAATTTTTTCTGGTATTGCCATTGATTCCTCCAAATATTGTTTCATTTTTATCAGAGCAAAATGTCGTAGAATAAAAACAAATATCCGCAGCCTTGCGACTGCGGATACACACAAACTGCGATTTACACTTACTGCAAACACAGCTTATTTTGTGCATCGTATTGATTTTACAACGAATGCACAAGAAAAACAACTCTATTTTTATACCTGATGCAGAATACGGCTGATTGGCTTGTAGATCAGCATAACGATAACTGATACCAGTGCACCCTTTAACAGATTTAATGGTGCTACACATAAGGCAACAAATGTCAAAATGTTAAACTCTTCAAAACCAGAAAAGATTGCATGACCCATCTCTAAAATACTTTCAAGCGGCATTCCGTACAGCTTGGAGAATGCCGGAAGCAGATAAAATGCGTTGAATAAGCTTCCAAAAATTGCAATAATGATTGTTCCTGCTACACAGCCTATTATCGCTGTTTTCTTTGTCTTGTGCTTGAAATAAAGGATTGCTGCCGGAATAATGAAGCTGCAGCCAATCACAAAGTTTGCATAATCGCCGACAAATGCTGTTGTTGTACCTCTAAAAAGCACCTTTAATACGTTTTTAAGCAGCTCTGATGCTACACCTGCCACCGGTCCCATTGCAAAGGAGCAGATTAAAACTGGCACCTCTGAAAAATCAAGCTTGTAGAATGGCGGTGCAAATGGTACTGGAAAATCAAAGATCTGCAGAATAAATGCAAGCGCTGACATCATACCTATAGTGACAATTTTTTTCGTGCGCATTTGCTGCGATGAAGTCACGCCTGCCCACATTTCTCCAAGCTTTGCCACTGCAAAAAGGACTGCTGCCGTGATCGCAATGACGACAATAAAGCCGACATTTTCAGTTACTGTCTTCCATAAGTTTTCCATTTCTCTTTCCTCTTTTCTGCGCATTTATGCGCGTAATATTGAAAATTGAAAGTGGACGTCTTTGATTAAATTGTGAAATAAGAATCTGGTGCACCATTTTAAAAAAAGCCCCCTGAATCGACAGGGGGCCTATAAAACGATACACTCTTTCTTTTCCCATCCAGACTTCGGACACAGCTTTTGCTAATAATGCTGCATCACTTTACTGTTGGTTTCGGAGTTGTGAAGAATTGTTCATCACTATCTTTACACTCACCGAATCAGCCGCAAAAATGCGGGTCGCGGACTTTACCGCCAGTGGGGATTTACACCCCGCCCCAAAGAATATTCCATTTTCCGACAGATAGTTTAGCACAGCAGAGTGATAATTGCAAGCGTTTTTTATTTTGTTTTCATAGTAAGGGCAATTCGTTTTTTCTTTAAATCTACGCTAAGCACTCTGACGTTTACAATATCTCCTACGCTTACAACCTCTGACGGATGCTTAACGTAGCGGTTACAAAGCTGTGAGAGATGGACTAGTCCGTCTTCATGCACACCTATATCGACAAATGCTCCAAAATCAACAACATTTCTAACTGTTCCCTTTAATTCCATATCTGGCTTTAAGTCTTCCATGGACAGGACATCACTTCTAAGGATTGGCTTTGGCATTTCATCACGTGGATCTCTTGATGGCTTTTCTAATTCTTTTACAATATCAGTAAGTGTAAGTTCACCAATTCCAAGCTGCTTTGCAAGCTTGGCTGTCTGAAGTTTCTTTGCAATGCCTGCAGCCTTTCCCTCTAAAATATCCTGCGGCTTTAGTTCACATGATGCTAAAACTGCACGTGCTGCCTCGTAACTTTCCGGGTGAACGGCTGTAGCATCAAGCGGCTCATCTCCACCGCGAATACGAAGAAAACCTGCACACTGCTCATATGCCTTTGGTCCAAGCTTTGCAACCTTTAACAACTGTTTTCTATTTGTAAACTGACCATTTTCCTCGCGGTAAGTAACGATATTTTTTGCAATTGTTTTCGTGATGCCTGACACATATTCGAGAAGCGCTGCTGAAGCTGTATTTAAATCCACGCCTACCTGATTTACACAGTCTTCTACTGTTCCATGAAGCATCTCATCGAGCTTTTTCTGATTCATATCATGCTGATACTGGCCGACACCGATAGCCTTTGGATCAATCTTGACAAGCTCTGCAAGCGGATCCTGCACACGTCTGGCGATAGAAACAGCACTTCTCTGGCCAACATCAAAGTTTGGAAACTCCTCTGTTGCCTGTTTGCTTGCAGAATATACTGAAGCACCAGCCTCGTTTGTGATGACATAGCGCACAGGCGCATTGATTTCCTTAATCAAATCTGCAATGATTTGCTCAGACTCTCGCGATGCTGTTCCGTTTCCAACTGAAATCAATGTAATATGGTACTTTGCAATAAGTGCTTTTAAGATATCTTTTGATTCTTTTACTTTGTTATGCGGCGCTGTCGGATAAATGACCTTTGTGTCAATTACCTTTCCAAATGGATCAATTACAGCAAGCTTACAGCCTGTACGAAAGGCCGGATCCCAGCCAAGAACAGTCTGACCTGCAATTGGCGGCTGCATCAAAAGCTGCTTTAGATTTTGTCCGAACACCTTCATTGCGCCCTCTTCTGCTGTCTCTGTCAGATTAGTGCGAAGCTCACGCTCTATTGCCGGAGCGATCAGACGCTTATATGCATCCTCTGTAGCCTCACGAAGAATAGCTGCACAAGTTTCGTTCTTTCCCTTTGTCATTACATTATATAACCAGGTAAGAATTTCTTCCTGCGGTGCCTCAATTTTAACACTCAGCACCTTTTGGTTTTCTCCGCGGTTTACAGCAAGCACCTGATGACCATTAATCTTTGTAAGCTGTGCCTGAAACTCATAATATGTTTCAAATACAGACTCTGTACCTTCTTCGCGAACTGTGGAGGTGAGCATACCTTTTTCCCATGTCATTTTACGAATCTGGGCACGAAATGAAGCATCATCTGAAATGTGCTCAGCTAAAATATCCATGGCACCTAAAAGTGCATCTTCTGTGCTTTCCACACCTTTTTCTGGTGATACAAAAGCTTTTGCAAGCTCTTCTTTTGTTCCTTTTGCCTGTCCTAATAATATTTCATTTGCAAGCGGCTCTAAGCCTTTTTCTTTTGCAATTGTCGCTCTTGTACGGCGCTTTGGACGATATGGACGATAAAGATCTTCTATGACGGCTAATGTCTGTGCCTGCTCCATTTTCTTTTTCAGATCATCTGTGAGGACGCCAAGCTCTTCCATGGAAGCAAGAACACTTGACTTTTTCTCTTCAAGATTGCGAAGATATGTCAGCCTTTCATCGAGATTTCTAAGTATCTCATCATTTAATGCACCGTGTGCTTCCTTGCGGTAGCGCGCAATAAAAGGGATGGTATTGCCCTCATCAATCAAATTTACAACTGCCTGAACCTGATCAGGGCGAATTTGCAGTTCTTCTGCTATCTTTTTAATAATATCCATTTTGATGCCTTTCTGTTTACAGTTCACGCGTCATGTTACGAAAGCCCTTCGGTGCAATGGTTTCGTCGGCGGACCAAACTCCGCAGGTTCCTGTTATGTTCCTTCTTATTATACATTACTTTGAAAGACCTGCTCCAAGTGTCCGCCTCGTGAAATCCATTCACCTTCGGGCTTTGCTGTAAATATTAGTTTATCCGTGAACTATAACTCTTTCTGCACCATATATACTGATGGTGCAAATATTGGTTGTGACTTTTATTTTTGTGTGGTATGATAGTACTATTGTTTATAATATCATTGCACAGGGTTTTTGACAACCCGTCAGCTTTACGAAAGGATTTTATTTATGGACGAAAATAAAAAATATCACAATCCAGATGATGATGGCATCAATAATGAAAGCGATAACGACACCTATGATCCATATGAGGAATATGTAAAGGATAAGGTTCATGAGGAGCAAAAGGAGGAGTATGGTGATTCTTATGCGCGCTATACTGATCCGCAGATGGGTCCTGAGGATGATAGAGGCCGTTCCTACAAACCACATCACAGACGTGCTACTAATCTTGAGAAGATTGGCTTCGCAATGAGTATTGCTGCTTTGATCTGCTGTTGCTGTGCTAATATTTATTTGACGCTTGGTGTTTCTATCATGTCTCTTGCTGTTTTAATCTGTTCTCGCTTTTTTGCAAATGAGGATCATCACTTTCACCCTATTGCAATTACTGGAATTATTATCAGCAGCATCTCTATTGTGATTGTTGCTTTTATCCTCTTCTTCTATCTTGTTCTTTATCCACAGCTGTTAGAGGATCCAACTTACCGCGATATGCTCAAGCAGATGCAGGATCTTTTAAATAATAAGACAAATTCACTGCTTCCTTCTGAGTCTGGCGCAGTAGAAGTACCAAACACAGTTCCGATGCCAACAGGCAATGGGGATACAATCTAAAATTTAAAAATACGGCACAGCCTATGGTTTACCCCATTAGCTGTGCCGCATTTTTTATGATAAAATTAAGAAAAAACAATAATACCGTTGCCCATAAATGCCAGCTTCGATATTTGAAGCCTCTAATACGTCCTTTTGACAGATAGTGAAGACTTTGCCAACACAAAAATATAATTGTCCATGCGGCAAGATATGGTACTGCCGGATGATAACAAATACTGTCAAACAGCCTGCCACAAAGAAGCGCCTTTACTGCTCGTGTACCGCCGCAGCCTGGGCAATACCAGCCAGTGAGGCTATAAATAAAGCATGGTGCTCCCTGTGCGATCCATTCAAGATCAAGCACATGCAAAATGCCAAGGCCGCCAACAAAAATAATTATACCAGCCACAATAATGCAAAAGAGGACATCTTCTGTCCTCTCTGCATGATCTTTATTTTTATGATCCATAATCATTCTTACTTTGCCAAACGAATTACACTTACAACTGGATAGTTTTCGCACAGCGCATCAAATTCATTTTCAGCCCACTCTGCTGTAATAAGTCCAAACTCATCTGCAATACCAGCATCTACGATCTGCTTTGCCTTAAAGCTTTCTGCTACAGCGTTTGCATCTGATCCCTTTACACGCACAAAGTAGCTGTGTGTTGATTTTAAATGATCTGAAACAGTCATCTTTCCTGGCTCATATGGTGCAATCTCAGTGATCTTTGGATTTCTTGCTGCATTTACAACATCTGCCACTACAGCGGAAGCTGTTGGAAGCTTTCCTGCTCCTGCACCATAAAACATCAAATCACCCATGCTCTCACCGCGAACAAGAATTGCGTTCATTACGTCATTAACTGCAAAAAGCGGATGCTCGTTTGTGATCATAACTGGGCATACCATTGTACTTATACTTCCATCATCTTTCTTTTTGCTTGTTCCAAACAGCTTGATACGGCTGCCAAGAACCTTTGCGTATGCAAAATCAGCTGATGTGATCTTTGTAATACCCTCAGTATAAACATCCTCATAATCTACATATTTGCCAAATGCAAGTGAGGACAAAATTGCAATCTTTCTGCGTGCATCATGACCCTCAACATCTGCCGCTGGGTTTCTCTCTGCATAGCCTCTCTCCTGTGCATCCTCAAGGACTGCATCATAATCAAGACCATCTTCACTCATCTTGGTTAACATATAGTTTGTGGTGCCGTTTAGAATACCGGTAATCTCGGTTACTGCATCGGAAGTAATGCTTGAAACAAGAGGACGAATAATCGGAATACCGCCGCCTACACTTGCCTCAAATAAGAAGCTTACATGATGTGCCTTTGCAATCTCAAGAAGCTCTGGACCATGCGCTGCAACAAGCTCCTTATTGGAAGTTGCAACATGCTTTCCAGCCTCAAGACAAGCCTTTACGAAGGCATATGCCGGCTTTGTTCCACCCATAGTCTCAACAACGATTGAAATTTCTGGGTTCTGTGTAATCAGATTAATATCCTTTACTACCTTATCTTCCATCACGTCGCCTGGGAAATCGCGAAGATCAAGTATGCATGCCGGCACGATCTCATCTCCTGCCTTCTTTGCAATTGTTTCCTTATTCTTCAGCAATACCTGCACAACTCCTGAACCGATATTTCCATATCCTAACACTGCTACCTTAATCATACTTACGTCCAACCTTTCCAGTTATGTGATTTTTGAGCTTTGAGGGTCTTTTTACTCTCCTGTGTCCTCAGATACCTTCTCTCCTGTAGACAGCCATCTTAAATACGCGCTGATAAACAGATCGATGTCTCCATCAAGCACAGCGCCTGCATTTCCGCTGCTGGCACCAGTACGATGATCCTTTACCATAGTGTATGGCTGAAGTACGTAAGAGCGAATCTGATTTCCCCACGCGATGTCTTTTACCTCACCACGGATTCCGGAAATCTTTTCTTCATTTTCCTGCTGCTTTAACATATACAGCTTTGCTTTTAACATCTGCATTGCCTTGTCCTTGTTCTGGAACTGGGAACGCTCATTCTGACAGGTAACAACGATACCAGTCGGAAGATGCGTAATACGAATTGCAGATGAGGTCTTATTGATATGCTGTCCGCCGGCACCACTAGAACGGTAGGTATCGATACGAAGATCATCATCGTTGATTTCAACATCAAGATCTTCCTCGATCTCTGGCATAACATCACAGGAAACAAAAGAAGTCTGACGCTTTCCTGCTGCGTTAAATGGGGAAATACGAACCAGTCTGTGAACACCCTTCTCAGACTTTAAATAGCCGTAGGCATTCTCACCATTTACCTGGAAGGTGACTGACTTAATTCCAGCCTCATCACCATCAAGCATATCAAGAACTTCTACTGAGAAGCCATTTCTGTCAGCGTAACGTGTATACATACGATACAGCATACTAGACCAGTCGCATGCCTCAGTACCGCCGGCACCTGCATTCAAACGAATGATGGCATTATTTTTATCATACTCACCATTTAACAGTGTGCTAAGTCTGAGTGCTTCAAGGTTTGTCGTGAACTCATCAAGAGACTCCTGAATGACAGGAATAACCTCTGGATCATTCTCCTCGTAACCCATCTCAATAAGCTCACTAATATCGTCATACTGAGTAGACAATGTTGTGTAGCTCTTTACGGTATCTTCCAGACTCTTTAACTCTTTTGTCATCTTCTGAGAACGCTCTGGGTCATCCCAGAAATCAGGAGCTTCCATATAACGTGAAAGCTCTGCAATTCTCTCTTTTTTGGCATCCAGATTTAAAGAAGCACCAAGCTCCTTTAACATCGGGACATAAGTAGACAGTGTGTACTTAAACTGATCTAACTCTACCACTTTTCTTCCTCTACTTTCTTTAATTCAAATTCAATATTTCAAGTTCAATATATCTTTGCGTCATTTACTCAGCAAATCTTCCGCAGCACTGCTTATATTTCTTGCCAGAACCGCATGGACACGGATCATTTGGCTGAATCTTCGGTGCATTTCTGCGAACCGGTGCCTTCACGCCGCTGTCATCCTTGTTTGTTCCTGTCACCTTTGCTACCTGCTCACGCTCCTCTGGCTTTTCAACCTTTACGCGGAACATCATCTTGACAGTATCCTCACGGATGCTTGCCATCATCTCGTTGAACATGTCATAGCCTGCCATCTTATACTCATTGAGCGGATCGCGCTGTGCATATGCCTGAAGACCGATACCCTGACGTAGCTGATCCATATCGTCGATGTGATCCATCCACTTGCGATCGATGGTCTTTAACAGAACAACGCGCTCTGCCTCTCTCATGCTCTCTGGATCTGGGAACTCGCTTTCCTTGTCTGCATAAGCCTGCAGTGCCATCTCTGTAAGAGTCTCTTTTAATGCTGCCTTCTTCATGTTCTTTGTTTCATCTGCTGACGGCATATATTCGGTAAGCGGAATGATGGAACGAAGCTCGATATTTAACTGAGTGAAATCCCAATCCTCCGGTGCCTGCTCATCTGAGATTGTGCGGTCTACAACCTGGCTGACTATATCTCTAATCATCTTTAAGATAACATCCTTCATGCTCTCTCCATCAAGAACCTGACGGCGCTCCTTGTAGATGATTTCACGCTGCTCATTCATGACCTCATCATACTTTAAGACATTCTCACGAATACCGTAGTTGTTGCCCTCGATCTTCTTTTGTGCCTTCTCAATTGCAGATGTTAACATCTTGTGCTCAATCTGCTCGCCGTCCTGAACACCAAGCGCATTGAACATGCTCATGATCTTTTCTGAACCGAACAGACGCATCAGATCATCCTCAAGGGAAATATAAAATCTTGATTCACCAGGATCACCCTGACGTCCGGAACGACCTCTTAACTGGTTATCAATACGTCTTGACTCATGACGCTCTGTACCAATGATCTTTAATCCGCCAAGCTTTCTTGATTCCTCATCAAGCTTGATATCTGTACCACGTCCTGCCATATTAGTTGCAATTGTAACAGAACCATGCACACCTGCGCCTGCAACGATCTGAGCCTCTAGCTCATGATACTTTGCATTCAATACGTTATGCGGAATACCGCGTCTTTTTAACATGCCGCTTAAAAGTTCAGAAGTATCAATATTTACTGTACCAACAAGTACCGGCTGTCCCTTTTTGTAGGTCTCCTCAACCTCGTCGCATACTGCCTTATATTTTTCTTTCTTTGTCTTATAAACAGCATCCTGATGATCAATACGTGCAATCGGCTTGTTTGTCGGAATCTCAACTACGTCCATGCCGTAGATGTTACGAAACTCTCGCTCCTCAGTAAGCGCTGTACCAGTCATACCGCACTTTTTATCAAATTTATTAAAGAAGTTCTGGAAGGTAATAGTTGCAAGTGTTTTGCTCTCTCTCTTTACCTTTACATGCTCCTTTGCCTCAATTGCCTGATGCAGACCATCGGAGTAACGTCTGCCTGGCATGATACGTCCTGTAAACTCATCGACAATAAGAATCTCATCGTCCTTTACAACGTAATCCTGATCACGGAACATCATATAGTTTGCTTTGAGTGCCATGATCATATTATGCTGAATTTCAAGGTTCTCCGCATCTGCAAGGTTATCAATATGGAAGAACTGCTCTACCTTTTGAACACCCCGCTCGGTTAAGTTGATTGTCTTATCCTTCTCGCTGACAACAAAGTCACCAGTCTCAGTGATCTCCTCACCCATAAGAGCATTCATCTTGGAAAACTCTGCACTTGCCTCACCCTTTTCAAGACGCTTTGCCAGGATATCGCAAACCTCATACAGCTTTGTAGATTTTCCACTCTGACCTGAAATAATAAGAGGTGTTCTAGCCTCATCGATCAAAATGGAATCGACCTCATCTATGATCGCAAAGTGAAGACCTCTCATTACGAGCTGCTCCTTATATACGACCATGTTATCACGAAGATAGTCGAAACCTAACTCATTATTTGTTACATATGTGATATCGCAATTATATGCTGCTCTTCGCTCATCATTGTTCATGCTGTTTAATACACAGCCAACCGTAAGACCAAGGAATCTGTGAACCTTTCCTTCGTTCTCAGCATCACGCTGTGCCAGATAGTCGTTAACAGTAACGACATGAACACCCTCGCCTGCCAGTGCGTTTAAATAAGAAGGAAGTGCTGCCACGTTGGTCTTTCCTTCACCAGTCCTCATCTCTGCGATACGTCCCTGATGCAGTACGATACCGCCCGTCAGCTGAACCGGATAATGCTCCTCGCCCAACACTCTTCTGGAGGCCTCACGAACTGTAGCGAAGGCTTCCGGAAGGATATCATCCAGTGTCTCGCCCTTTGCAAGGCGCTCTTTAAATTCTACTGTCTTATGCTGAAGTTCTTCATCTGACAGTGCGACCCACTGCTCACGCATGCCGAGGATCTTATCCACGATTGGCTTAATACGCTTAAGCTCATGCTGGCTATGAGTACCAAATATCTTATTTATGAATCCCATATCTGCCTCCTAAATACATACCGATAGTACAACAGACTAATTCTATCATTTTTCCTATAAAAATTCAAGACATTTTTATTCCTACTTCAGTTTAGGGTTTTTCCGGAAAATGTAAAAAAGATGTATAAAAATTCTCTAAATTACATCAAAATTATATTTACAAAATCATTGTTTTGTGCTATACTCTTGGTAAATAAATAAAGACACATTTTATTTATTTCTATGATTCTATCGGAAGGAGCTGATTGTATGAAGTATATCATTACAGGAAGAAATATCGAGGTCACTGAGGGCCTGAAATCAGCAATTTATGAAAAGATCGGAAAACTTGAGCGCTATTTCACACCAGATGCAACAGTTTATGTTACGTTAAGCGTTCAGAAGGATCGTCAGAAAATCGAGGTTACGATCCCAGTTAAAGGAAGCCTGGTTCGTGCAGAACAGGAAAGTTCGGATATGTATGTTTCGATCGATTTAGTAGAAGAAATCATTGAGCGTCAGCTGAGACGTTATAAAACGAAACTGATTGCCAGAGAGCAGGATGGCGGAGACTTCTCAAGTGCCTTTATTGAGGAAGAGGATGAGTTCTCCGAAGAGAATGATGGCATCAATATTGCACGTGTTAAGCGTTTCCCATTAAAGCCAATGAATCCTGAGGAGGCTTGCCTTCAGATGGAGCTTTTGGGACATAACTTCTTTGTATTCTACAACTGCGATGAGGATCGCGTAAATGTCGTTTACAAGAGAAAGAATGGTACTTATGGTCTGATCGGACCTGAGTTCTAATAATTAAATTGTTACTTACAGGGCATCTCAAATGGAGGTGCCCTTTTTTTCGACACTTTTTTCCCATTTTTTACCACTGTCAGATAGAGTTTTGTCTGATTATGGCTATTTTTGTTGCTGTCAGCAAGTTATGCTTCCTATCTATTAGATATATTCTTATACTAGGAGGTAGGATTTATGGACTTTGAACAAATTGGAATGCGCATTAAAGCATGCAGAAAGCAAAAGCACCTGACGCAGGAGAAGCTGGCAGAATGCCTTGACGTTTCTTCTCATTATATCTATGAGCTAGAACGTGGCGTGAAAACGATGAGCTTATACACACTCAACGATCTTTCGACTTGTCTTGAGGTTTCGAGTGACTATTTGCTCTATGGCAAGGACAATACTGATTCAAACCCGATTCCCGAAGACGCCCTGTCCGTGATGATTAAGGATCTTCCATCGCAGCAGAGAAACAGACTCGCTGATCTGCTTAAGGTGATGATGCCGTACATCTCTCTTGATGAGTCAAGCCAGACATCAGGCAATGATGCCGGCAGAAAAAAAGTAAATAAGTAAGCACAAAAATCCGAGGCAGTCATAATTCAGCCTCGGATTTTTGTATTTTTATCAGTTACTTTTATTTGACATTAAATGCCTTGATGCCTGGATATACAGCACTTGCTCCAAGCTGCTCTTCGATTCGAAGAAGCTGATTGTACTTGGCAACACGCTCTGATCTAGACGGTGCACCTGTCTTTATCTGGCATGTATTTAGTGCCACTGCAAGATCTGCGATAGTTGTGTCAGCAGTCTCACCGGAACGATGGGAGGAAATTGCGGTGTAGCCTGCCTTATGAGCCATCTTGATTGCCTCAAGTGTCTCGGATACAGAACCGATCTGATTTAACTTGATTAAGATTGCATTTCCTGCACCCAGCTCGATACCCTTGGAAAGTCTCTCGGTGTTGGTAACAAACAAATCATCACCAACCAACTGAACCTTGTTGCCCAGTCTCTTTGTGAGTTTCTGCCAGCCTTCCCAGTCTTCCTCATCAAGACCATCCTCGATTGAGATGATTGGATACTTCTCGCAAAGTGCTGCCCAGTGCTCGATCAGTTCCTCAGCTGTATACTCAGTTCCTGCCTTTGGAAGCTTGTAGTAGCCCTTGCCTTTCTCACTCTTCCACTCAGAAGAAGCTGCATCCATAGCAATTCTAAAGTCTTTTCCTGGCTCATAGCCTGCCTTCTTTACAGCCTCAAGAATCGTCTCAATTGCCTCCTCATCGGACTTTAATGCTGGAGCGAATCCGCCCTCATCACCGACTGAGGTTGCAAGTCCTCTGGACTTTAAGATAGAAGCAAGTGCATGGAATACCTCTGCACACCATCTTAAGCACTCCTTAAATGATGGTGCTCCAACTGGCATGATCATAAACTCCTGTACATCAAGTCCTGATGAAAGTGCATGGCAGCCTCCATTTATGATATTCATCATTGGAACAGGAAGACGATTTCCTGAAACTCCGCCAAGGAAACGATATAGCGGGATATCAAGAGATGCTGCCGCTGCACGGCAAACAGCGATGGATACGGCTAAAATAGCATTTGCGCCAAGCTTTGACTTATCCTTTGTTCCATCTGCTTCAATCATTGCCTTATCAACTGCATAAATATTAGAAGCATCCATACCAGTGATGGTATCGTTAATAATTGTATTGATATTCTCAACTGCCTTTGTAACGCCCTTCCCAAGATAGCGGCTCTTATCTCCGTCACGAAGTTCAAGTGCCTCGAACTCACCAGTAGAAGCACCGCTCGGTGCTGTTCCTCTTGCTACAGTTCCATCAGCCAGAGTAACCTCTGCCTCTACTGTTGGGTTTCCTCTGGAATCAAGAATTTCTCTTCCTACAACCTTCTCAATCTCTAAATAATCCATGATCGTACCAAACCTTTCTTTTTCTTTCCACTGGTCTCCAACGGGAGAACACTCCCGTTTCAGCAGTATGGAGCCAATGGTTATTTTGCGTGAAGTTTGAAGTTGTATTCAGGCTTTTTGCATTTTCTTTATGTTAGCCATTACAACTATTAGTTAGTCTACACTAATTCTTTTCAAAATGCAAGGGGGTTCTGGACATTTTCCGGTTGTTGAAAATTTTATTCAGTTAGGGCAACACTGGGTAGAAATCAAAATCAAATTTTAAATTTCTCTTGACAGGAATCGTGATAGATAGTATAATCTCATTTGTGTTAGATATTTCTAACTAGTATTATGTGTAACTAATTTCAAATTTTATTAGGAGACGTTTATGGATCATTATCTGATTGAACATTGTGCGCCGACGTTAGCGTCTATAAAAACAGCAAATCTTTTCCGTGTCAGCTTTGATACTCAGAAAAATTTGTTTGATGCAGTACGCCGCTGGAACAATACACTTCGCGATAAGGGTGTTTTATGTTTTTGCCTATGCCTTCATGAGCACACTGCTTTAATCTATGTGGTTCGTATGAGTCGTCTGCAAAATGATCTGTCTGATCCGGCTGTCGGTGAGTTTCTTTCCTCCTTTGGCTATACAAGCCAAAACGCAATCGACGCTCTCCTCATTCTCAGACAACATTTGATGCAGTCTGGTACGTTTCCTCATGAAATAGGAATTTTCCTTGGATACCCACTTGCGGATGTGAAGGGTTTTATTATAAACCATGGTCATAACTGCCTTTGCTGCGGTGACTGGAAGGTATACAGTGACCCTGAAAATGCAGTCAAAACCTTTAGGCGCTACTGCAAATGCAAGCAGATTTACCGTAAAATGTGGGAACAGGGAAAGGATCTTCGCCAGTTGACAGTCAGCGCATAAGTGCCTGACTGATTTGACAAATAAATTTTATTTTAAAGGAGAATTATTATGAGCAAGGTAGCTGTTGTTTACTGGAGTGGAACTGGAAATACAGAGCAGATGGCAGAAAGCGTAGCAGATGGAGCTAGAAATGCCGGCGCTGACGTAACTACTTTTACTGCTGCTGAATTTGATGCTGACAAGATGGATGAGTTTGATGCAATTGCATTTGGATGCCCTTCTATGGGTGCTGAGCAGCTTGAGGAAGATGAGTTTGAGCCGATGTTTACAGCTTGCGAATCAAAGCTGTCCGGTAAGAAGATCGCTCTTTTTGGCTCCTATGGATGGGGAGATGGTGAGTGGATGCGCAACTGGGATGAGACCTGCCGCAATGACGGTGCTGTAATGGCGTGTGATTTCGTTATCTGCAATGATGCTCCTGATGAGGATGCTAAGGCAGCATGCGAGGAACTCGGAAAGGCTCTTGCATAATTAGAGAAAAAAGCTCGAAAGCAAATGATAAAATGCTTCCGAGCTTTTTTATTATACTGTAAAATCTAAGCAGGAACGGATTGCAGTGTGTGGTCTTACCTTTCCATTTGCAACTGCAACGTGAGCCGGATGTACGGAGTAGCCCTTTAATGCTGCCTCGTCAGTAAATGTAGAATCAAGCATCAAATCTGCATTTGAGCTTTCCAGTCCATTTATGTTAACATGAATCTCTAACAATCCCGGAATCTGACCTGCAAGTCCCTCAAGACCAGCTTTGATTTCTGCCTTGATTGCTTCTTTTTCTTCTTTTGAATATTCATTCTTTAATGTCCATAAAATTACATGCTTTACCATATGTTTTTTCTCCATTCTTCTGTTTTTAATTTATTTCTCAACCTATATTCACGCTCTTACAAGGCGAATACGATCTAACTCAAACAGATCTTCTTCTTTTTCTGAAAAGAACTGAAGCTCCAGCTCGTAGCGTCCGCTTCTTAGTGTACCGATTGAACTCTTCCAGATGTGCTGTCTGTCAACATCTTCCGCGTTGACAACACCAACTGACTCTCCATTTGCCAAGATGCTTATTCCACATTCAGAAAGAATCGTTCCCTCGATCTCAATTGACCACTCTCCATCTTCTGCAAGCTCTGCATAGCGCCATTTTACGCTGCAGCCATCGGTGATATGTACAAGTGGGAAGCGTCCTTCTTTCTCGGTAAGATATGCTCCGCCAGTCAGACCACACTGCCAGCCTGCCTCAATACCTGCCGTGGCATCTAGTCCATGTGAAAATCCCTGTGAGGTCATCTCTACCTGCTCGATAATTCCTCTCTCTTCATCTACCTCAATACGCTCAACACGTGCACGGCGCGCATATTTTGTGTTGTTGGAGGAACCATGATAGAATACATACCACTGATTTTCTATCTTCACGATTGAGCCATGATTATTCCAGCTTTGCGGATCAATTCCTGTATTGTCGATTATACGGCCTTTTCTTACATACGGACCAGCAACAGATTTGCTTACTGCATAGTCAAGATTTGTCGGATGACCGCCATTACGGTGTGTTTCATCAATAAATTCACTTGCGTACACGATAACATAATGATCACCTACCTTGCGAAGTGATGATGCCTCGTGGAAACCATGACCATCATCATCCTTATTGAGCAATGCTTCCTCATATGTATCTGGATTCAGTGTACACATATCATCATTTAATTCTGCCATATGGCAGTGGCTCTGACCCCAGGTGTAATAATATTTTCCGTTGTCCTCCAAAACAGACGGATCAATGCCTTCGATTGGCTTTCCTCCCATCGTTATCTGCACAGCATCCTCAAATGGTCCGTATGGGTTCTTGCTTTTTGCAACACCCTCTGTTCCATCTGAAAGGCAGAAATAGAAATAATACAACTCGCCTTTCTTTGTAACATCTGGCGCCCATAAAAGCCCATTTGACCACGGCACGCCTTTTTTGATGCCCTCTTTTTCGTACTCATCGGTTGATGCAAGCACTGGGCCGTGATCGGTCCACTCGGTCAAATCTGATACAGGTGCTGAATATACATGAAACTTGTGGCAACAATACTCGCCGTCAAACTCATCCTTTGAGCCATACAAATAGACTCTTCCATCAAATACCTTCGGCTCTCCATCTGGAATATAAATATCCAGCGGCAGAAATGGATTTTTTGCACCACTTTGATAGACAGCGTTTGCAGGCTCTTTAACATATTCCATGTTTAATCCTCCAATCTATTGGGATTTTGTCTTAAACAAATCCTTTGACCCCAACTAGAAAGTATGATACCATGGATAACGATTGTTGGCAAATACAATCCACTCTTATTTTTATTATTATGAAAGGATTTTTTTATGAAACGCTCTCAATTAAAAAACTCATTTTTGCTGCTTTTGACTGCGGCTATCTGGGGATCTGCTTTTGTCGCACAAAGCGTAGGCATGGACTATGTTAAGCCGTTTACGTTTAATGGAATACGATCTGCGATTGGTGCACTTTTTTTGATCCCTTGCATCTTTTTCTTTCAAAACCGCACAAATTCTTCTGAAGTATCACCTGCAGACCAATTGAATCAATCAGCCAAAACTCTCGCATCATCGCCAATTGCTCGAAAAACATTATTCTTCGGCGGGCTATGCTGCGGTATTGTGCTGGCGGCTGCTTCTTCCCTTCAGCAGATTGGAATTTCCTACACAAGTGTTGGAAAGGCTGGCTTTCTGACTGCCATCTATATTGTTCTTGTGCCGATTCTTAGTCTATTTTTAAAGAAACGCTGCAGCCCGCTAGTATGGCTTAGTGTCGCACTGGCAGTTTGCGGTTTGTATCTGTTAAGCGTTCCTGATGGTTTTGGCTCTATTGGAAAGGGTGATCTTCTTTTGATTGCCGGCTCTTTCTTATTTGCCGTGCATATCTTAGTAATAGACTATTTTTCACCGCGCTGCAATGGTGTGGCTTTATCGTGTATACAGTTTTTTGTATGCGCAGTCGTATGTCTTATTCCGGCATTTATTTTTGAGCAGCCATCACTTTCTTCTATCCTTGCAGCATGGGCTCCTATTTTGTACGCTGGTGTTCTCTCCTGCGGTGTCGGCTATACGCTTCAAATTATAGGACAAAAGGGTATGAATCCAACTATCGCATCTCTTATTTTGAGTCTGGAATCTGCTATATCTGTTCTTGCCGGCTGGTTGATTCTTGGTCAAACCTTATCGGCACGTGAGCTTACAGGATGTGCTATTGTTTTTCTGGCAATTGTGCTTGCTCAGCTTCCATGGCCGCCCACAAAAAAATCTTAAAGAAAGGCATTTTATGGACCGAACACTTACTTATACCGTCTCGATTGAAGAAAGTGACCTGCGCGCAGATCAGTTTTTATCGCGCCGCGGCTTTTCCTCTCACCTTTTGACGCGGCTTCGCAAAAACATGGAACATCTTCTTATAAATGGCACGCCAAGCCGCACAAACACACCTCTTCATGAAGGCGACATTCTGACAGTACATATTGTTGAGGAGCATTCCTCCTACCATGTGCCTCCTGTAAAGCTTCCTCTTTCAATTGTCTACGAGGATGAGGATATTCTTGTTGCAAATAAGCCGGCTAAAATGCCTATTCATCCTTCTATGGACAATTATTATAATTCATTGGCAAATGCTCTTGCCTGGTACTACCGTGACAGCGGCAATTTTATCTTTCGCTGCACAAACCGCTTAGACCGAGATACCTCAGGGCTTACAGTAATTGCCAAAAATATGCTCTCCTCTGCCGTTCTTTCTGATATGGCTGTTCGTCATGCAATTACGCGTGAATATCTAGCGATTGTGCGCGGTGTCGTTACTCCTGCGTCCGGCACAATCACTGCACCGCTCTCAAGAAAGCCTGGCTCTATAATTGAGCGCTGTGTAGATTTTGAACACGGAGAACGCGCCGTAACTCATTACAAAACATTAGAAACAAAAAATGGGCACAGCCTTGTCTCTTTACAGCTTGAGACAGGCCGCACCCATCAGATACGGATTCATATGAAATATTTAGGCTTTCCGCTTGTCGGTGATTACCTCTACAATCCAGATATGGAATTTATCACACGTCAGGCGCTCCACTCATGCCGTCTTTCCTTTGAGCATCCGATCACTCATGTGCCGCTTTGCTTTGAGGCGCCGCTGCCAGATGATATGAAACGCGTGCTACTCGACGTTTTTTAAGGCATCTGTCATCGGAATTGCCTTGATTTTTTTGATCTGGAAGAATGAGATCACGGCATAAGTGATCAGTCCGGCTGCAAGAACTTTTAACAGATCTAGCGGCTCCATATAAAATTCCAAATAACCAGAATACTCTGCAAACGCAACCTCACAGATAACCTTCAGTAGCACAATACATAACCCTATTGTCACTACAAGTGAAACAACTGATACGATTGTGGTGGTACGAATATATAAGCGGTTGATTTCCTTGTCACTGTATCCTAAAATCTTTGCCATGGAAATTGACTGCGCATTTTTCTCGATTACTACCTTTGAGAGCAGATACAAAAGCAGTGCAAACATGATCACGCCAAAGCCCTGGAAGAGAACAGCCATACCGCCCATTGACAATCGAAGCTGTCTGGAGGTCTTTGTCAAATCTTCCTTTGATATAGTCATTGCAATGTTTTTCTGCGTCAAATCAGTCAGTTCTTCATTTGAAAAATATCCTGGATAATAGCTTCCCTTCTCAAATGTTTTCTCAAACGCATCACAATTCATAAATACAGACAATGCTGCCGGATATGTATAGATACCCGTAACGGTAAAGGAATACGTTTTCTCCCCATACTCTTCCTGCAATGTAATCGTATCACCTTTTTTAATATGCTGCTTATTTGCATAAGCATTTGAAATCAATACCTCATCATCTGCAATGCTGCTCTTTATGTAGGCGCTGTTTTCCTGTACGCCATACACCATCACTTCCTCGCTCTTGTAGCGTCCCTCCTGTGTCTTTAATACCGTCACATCATAGCTTTCCGCCTCTTTATTTTCTGTCTTTTCTTCGCTTACAAGCACATACTGATGCTCTGCAAGAAGATGAGTTGTAATCTCCTGTTCGAAATGATCAAGCAGCGGTCCAAACATAAATCCAAACAATAAAATCAGGTTTGCGAACAAAATTCCGATAAACAAAATGACATAGTTTGGAATATTCTGAAACAGGATTCTCATACGGAACCTCTTCATAATAGGAATCGTAGTCTTTAAGCGAAATGCCTTTTTCTTTTGTCTGCGGCTCAAATCACGACGAAGGAAACGAAGCGGTGAAAGACTCATCTTTTCTGCCAGCATAATAAAATTAATGGCAAACATCAAAAGCACTGGAATTACTGTTGTCTTGACAAATGCATCGGCGTTCCAGATCGTGACATAAGTCGGAAGGCTATAGCTTGCATAGTACAGTGCTGCCATATAACCTTTAAATACAGTGTATCCTAAAATATTTCCAATCACTGCTGCAATCAAGACAATGAGCATCGGCATTGCCATATAATGACGAATCAACTCGCCCTTTGAGTAGCCAGACGCGCGAAGTGTACCGATTACTGCTGATTCCTTATTGATCGTGTTGCTGGTAGTCACGGCAAATACAAACGCAATAATAGCAATGACGATATAAAGAAATACGGTAAACATAGCATTATCGCCCTTTATATCATCTCCGGTAAAGATAATCGCCTGATTTACATACTCTGGTATAAAGCCTTCGACACCGTTCAGATTCAAAAGCGCATTTATATACAAAGTTTTCAAGAAAGATTCGCTGAGTGTCTTTGCCTCTTTCTCATCTGCCGGACGCTCGCTGTAACGCCATGAATAATTGTAGTGAAGATGATCATCGTTGATTTTATTAAATCCATCCTCTGTCACAATAGCCACACCAAATCTCACAGCGTCAAACATCATATCTGACGTAGATGAAAACAATGCACTGTAATCAGAAAGTGCCACTAAGCCGCATATTGTGTAGGACACATCTCCAAGCTCCATCTCATCACCAACAGAAATTTTATTATTTACGGCATACATACGGTCAATTGCAATCTCATTTTCATCTTCTGGAAAGCTTCCTTCCATCAGGCATTCCAAATCAATTTCTGTACGCTTCTTAAAAATACGAAGCGTACTCTCCACATTCTTTGTCTGCTCTTCTTTATAGAAGTTTGGATAAATCTTTGTTCCATCCTTTTGTAAGGCGTCTAACAGACCGCTTGATGCCTCTCTTTTAACCTCAAAATTTCCATCTTCAATATTATATTTTTCAAAACTCTCATCATAGGCCTGTGACATACTGCCGCTCGCAACCAAAAATCCAGATACAAGCGCGATCACACCTGCTATAAATACAAACAGAACAATATATTTTCCAGCCTCGCTCTTTAATTCCCTAAGAAAACGTTTATTCAATGGATTTGTTTTTTTCTTTACCATTCCAGATCCTCCGCTGCCATACGCGTCTCATTGCGGCAATTCTCACGAATACGGCCATCATGAAGCTTTACGACGCGATCTGCCATCTTCTCGATTGCGTTATTATGTGTTACCATAACAACAGTATTTCCATATTTGCGGTTAACCTGCTCGATTAGTTTTAAAATCTCCTTTGATGTTGCATAGTCAAGTGCACCCGTTGGCTCATCGCACAGCAAAATATCTGGATTCTTGACAATGGCTCTTCCTATAGCTGTTCGCTGCTGCTGTCCTCCTGATAACTGATTCGGCAGCTTATGACGATGCTCATACAAACCAAGTGTCTTTAACAAATCATCTACATCAAGTGGGTTGTCACTTAAATAAGCACCAACCTCTACATTTTCCTTGATATTTAAATTTGGAATCAAATTATACATCTGAAAGACATAACCCAGATGCTTTCTTCTGTACAATGTCAGCGTCTTTTCGTCCATATCGGCTGTCTTTTCGCCATTAATTGCAATATAGCCGCTGTCTGAACTGTCAATTCCCCCAATAATATTTAACAGTGTCGATTTCCCAGAACCTGAAGGTCCCAAAAGCACGCATAATTCTCCTTTTTCAATCTCCATGTCAATTCCCTTTAACACTTCGATACGGCTGTCGCCTTCGCCGAAATGTTTTTTGATTCCTTTAATCTCCAGAAACATGACGTTCCCCCTCTCTTTATATTGATGAGACTGTGTTCTGGTTAAGTTTATGATGCCAGAAGTTAGTATTATCTAACTTCATATTATACGAGCTTTTATAAAGAAAAACAACCAACATTGTTGATATTTTTTCTCAACAATGTTGGTTGTTTGTTGTTATGGATACCCGGTAGTTTGACTACACAATGAATGTGACATCCATTACTATAATTTTTACTTTTCTGGTACTACAATTATGTCTTTGGTAAAATGATTAAGGACCTTGCATCCATCCTCTGTTACGAGAACGAGATCCTCAACACGCACACCAAAATTTCCTGTTAAGTAGATACCCGGCTCTATGGAGAAGGTCATGCCCGGCTTTAATATATCTGTATTTGCCGATGAGACATCTCCTGCCTCATGAACCTCCTGACCGATGTTATGACCGGTACGATGTACAAAGTATGGGCCATATCCCTGCTCTGTTATATAATCTCTTGCGGCTGCATCTACATCACAGAAGCGAACACCTGGCTTTACTGCTGCGATTGCACGCTCGTTAGCTGTCTTTACGATGTTGTATACCTTCTTCTGTTCTTCGCTTACATTACCCAAGAATACAGTTCTTGTCATATCTGAGCAATAGCCATTCCACAAGCATCCAATATCAAGAATTACGCTGTCGCCAGATTTTCCTGTGGAATCGTCGTTACTGTGATGCGGGTCAGCAGCATTTGCACCGTAGCAGCAAATCGGATAGAAGGAAAATCCTTCTGAACCAAGATCATGATAAATATCAAGCAGCTTATCGGCAAGTTCCTTCTCTGTATAACCTTTGTTGACCTCTTTGATCAGACGCTCAACTGCCAGATCGTTTAATCTGGAGGCTTCGATCATAAACTCCTGCTCTTCGTTTGTCTTAATCTGGCGAATCTTATCAATGATGTAAGAACCATTCTTGTATGTCAGATTTGGACGAAGTTCCATAAGACGAATCAAAAACTTTGCTGCCCAGTTTTTATCAATGCCAATCACGCCAGTTTCTGCAATCTTCTCAGAAAGAATTGCAACGCAGTCATCAACGTCATCAACATACGTAACCGGCCAAATCGGATTATCTCCCTGTGGGTACAGCTTGCTTATTACAAGCTCAGTCTTGCCAGCTGCTGCATCAAATACAAGAACCATCAGACGCTCGCCAGGGTTCATGAGTCTTCCCATCAGATAGTTGATGGAGGCAGGATCGCTTACAATAAGCTGATCCATGCCATTTTCCTTCATTGATGTCAAAACCTTTTGTGCTCTTTCTTTAAATACAGTCTCTTTTACCATCTCTTTTGTCTGCCTTTCTGTCTTTGTCTTTATGTCCATACCATATATGCCAGACTTCTCGTTTTTACTTTGTTACCGGCGTTGGTCTGGACCAGTCAAATACTAATCTTGAATCAATCAATGCTGACAGACGATCCTTTGCACCTGATGACGGATCTACATAGGAGCTGATTGCTTCCCACATACGCTGTCCGTCTACATTAGCGCGTCCCATACGGAAATATTCATTTCCAAGCTGTGTCCAGCCAAGGTTTGAGTCAACGCTGCAGAAGTAGTTAAATCCTAACTCCTTTAACAGCTGATACTTTTGATTTGCAGGATCATAGCCTCTCCAGGAGCCCTCGTACAAATCTTCACCCTGCGGATAAATGATTATATCAACATCACCAAGAAGCGGCTTTACCTCGCGATCCCACAAATGGGAATCAGACTCAAAACGCTCATATGATCCAGAATCACCGACCTTGTTGTGACCCCATGTATGACTTGCAAACAGCCATCCATCATCACGGCATGCCTGTGCTACCTGCTTTGCACTCTCCTTATCCTGCTCGATATTAGGATTTGGCTGATACATAGTCTGCTTCTTCTTTAAGTTGTTTTCCAGATTCCATGAGAAATACTGATCAAAGTAATCGCAGTTGCTGTTGTACCAGAAATCACTTGTACGATATCCAAAAATACCCTCATATCCAGTCAGAGCAATGATACCCTTAGCGCCGCGATATGAAAAGTCTGGATGAGTCTCAACAAAATCATCAAGAATCGGAACAACATCATATGAACCATAGCTTAGGCTGCCATCTGGATTCGTATATTCACTTGTCGGAGTTCCATCCTCACCAACAACAAGCTTGCTTGCAAAGCCATGACCTGTCATGTACTCGTAATAGCTTACATCATCAACAGACAAAACAAATGGCTTCTTGCCTTCCGGAAGATAAATCGGCTGATGCTTCATAACCTGTGTGCCGTCTGCCTGTGTCTCATATGATGCCACATCATAGATGCTTACAAGCACATATCCTCTTGTATACATTTCCTCAAGAATACGGCAAAACTCATCTACAGTAGTCATTACATAGTTGTAATCCTTTACCTTGTTCATACCATCCTGCTTGCTGATTGCGATGTTATCATCAAAGGCTCTGCTTGTATCAACAACAAGAGTATGGAAGAAGATATGAGGAATTGTGCTGTTATCTGCGTAGACAACAGCCTCGCTCTTTCTCTGCTCATAATCTGCAATGGCTGCTGTATAAGCTGCGTTGCTCTCATATCCTGATACTGACTGAATCTTTGCGATTGCACCATCATAATCATACATCGCTGCTAAATAATTAGCATCATCAAGTACACTATCTCCAGTCTTTTCCAGTACATATTCCCATGCCGGCTCTGTTTCCATAGAACCTGCCTGACGCTCTGGAACAATCATATTTCCATTCGCATCATTCTCATATGTCTGCGGTTCCATCATAGTTGCCTGTCCTGCTGCCTGTGTCTGACCAGCTGCAGACTCAGCCTGTGCAGCTTCTGTCTGCGCCTGCGTCTGAACTTCCTCAGCATTTGCCTCGCTTCCTGATGAACTTGTCAGCGCAGCTTCCTGCGTAACAGAAGGCGTATTTTGTGATACTGCCTGCGCATTGCCTGTTTTTCCACCAAAACCGACAGTCTCTCCGTTTCCTACACGGCTGATCTGCCAAATCAAAATGATTAGTACAGCAAATAAAAGAATCAGCAGTGTCACACAAACTACAATCAGGCCTGTGCCTTTTTTCTTTTTTCGTTTGTTTTTTTCTGTATCTTTCTGACTCATGTTTCTCCAATCTGCCGAGGACTTCCCCGGCGTATTTTATTAAATCGGCCCCCTTTCGTAACTTTCCTCAGCCGATTACATCAAAAATGATTGTACCTCATTTTCGTACAAAATACCATAACTTTTTTCTTACGGACTTCTTACGTCACTCCGCCGCAATCTGCTCTTTCACATTTTCTATTGCTTTTTGCAGCTGATTATCCTCACTTTTTTCGATTGTCAGTTTTGTCTTAAGTTCTTCGTTTAGCTCTACCTCTACATCTGGGGTGATGCCTTCTCCGTGTATACATGTGCCGCGCGGTGTAAAATAACGTGATACTGTGATTTTAATTGCGCTTCCATCGTTAAATGGCAAAATGCTTTGCACGATTCCTTTTCCAAAGGTCTGTGTTCCGATGATTGTTCCTGTCTCATAATCTTGAATGGCACCCGAAAAAATCTCAGATGCTGACGCACTGTTTCCATTTACGAGCACAGCAAGCGGAAGATCGAAATAATGCTCTGCATCGGACGTATAAGTATCTCCTTCTCCATTTTTATCCTCTGTGTAGACAATGGTGCCTTCCGGAAGCATGTAGTCAAGCATATCTACAACGCAGCTTAACAGACCTCCAGGATTGTCACGAATATCTACAATCAGACCTTCCATGCCCTGTGCCTTTAAATCATCAACTGCTGCTATATATTGATCTGACGTAACTTCATCAAACTCTGTCACCTGAACATAGCCAATATTGTCCTCTAACATCTCATATGCAACTGTCGGAACTTCAATTTTTCTTCGCTCAACAGTAAAATCATAATACTTATCTTCTGACTCACGATATACGCGTATATCAACTGTAGTACCGCCCTCTCCCTTGATCCAGGAAACAACAGTGCTTACGTCGATGCCGCTTACATCATTCCCGGCAACCTCTATTAAAATATCGCCCGGAAGCATACCGGCCTCGGCACCAGGACAGCCCTCAAACGGCCGCACAACAGTAATGATCTTTGTCTGAACATTCTGTGATACAACAACACCTATTCCCTCATAGCTTCCGCTTGTTGATTCCATCAGTGTCTGATATTCATCTGCCGTGTAATAGCATGAATATGGATCATCAAGCGCATTCATAAAACCTTTATAAATGTTATCCTGATAATCCTTAGCATCTGCCGTATCAAATAAAAAGTAATCATCGGCACACTGCTCGAGAAGCTTTAATTTTGTCATCAGCTCATCTGTGATGGCCTCCTGATTCTGTGACTCGACTGTAGATGATGTTGCTGTCTTCGTTCCTCTCGATGAATATGCTGTTGCGAGCGAACTGTAACGATAATGACGGCTGAAATATATACCTGCCAGTGAACAGCCCATGATTGCTGCTGCCGCACCTACTGCCATACCTGCTGCAAAATTATTTTTTCTGTGTTTCTTTTTGCCTGTTTGAAGCTCATTTTTTTCCTCTATTGTTTCAGCATCTTCATTTAACTGTCTGTTTTTTTCTTCCACTTGCATCCACCTTTCCTCTGAACAGTCAGATCTATCAATGCTATTAGCATGACCAAAATCTGTCCGTCAATACTTTTGTATGCAAAACCAAAAGGGGGAAACAGACTCTTACGTCCGTTTCCCCCGGTTTTTCTACGCTGGAGCCTTAGTTTTTCTCCATATAATTCATATACTTCACAACCATAAGCGCAATCTTAAAGGTAATCGCATCCTCAAATACACGCAGGTCTAATCCAGTGCTCTTCTGAAGCTTGTCCAGACGATATACAAGTGTATTTCTGTGAATATACAGCTGTCTGGATGTCTCAGATACATTCAGGCTGTTCTCAAAGAACTTGTTGATTGTGGTCAATGTCTCATCGTCAAACTCATCTGGAGACTTGCCATCAAAAATCTCCTTGATAAACATACGACACAGCGGAATCGGAAGCTGATAAATTAGACGGCCAATGCCAAGCTTAGCATAAGCAACAACGTTCTTGTTGCTAAAGAAGATCTTTCCAACATCAAGTGCCATCTTTGCCTCTTTGTAGGATCTGGAAACTTCCTTTAACTCATTTACAACAGTTCCATATGCAACATGCACCTGACTCATTGCCTCTGTATTAAGCATATCAACCATAACCTGAGCTGTCTTCTCAAGATCATCCTGCGTCTCGCCCGGCTTTACCTCGCGAACAACGATGATATTCTTCTCATCAACTGCAGTGATGAAATCCTTTACTCTTCCGGTAAACAGGCTGCGTACCGTCTCAAGTGCATTGACATCCTTCTCATTCTTTGTCTCTATTACATAGACAACTCTCTTCGCAGATACTTCAATATGAAGCTTCTTTGCGCGATTATAGATATCTACCAACAGCAGGTTATCAAGAAGCAGGTTCTTAACGAAGTTATCCTTGTCAAAACGCTCCTTGTATGCAACTAACAGGTTCTGTACCTGGAATGCTGCAATCTTTCCTACCATGTAAACATCGTCACTGCCTCCCTTTGCCAGCATTACATATTCAAGCTGATGCTCATCAAATACCTTAAAGAACTGGAATCCAGCAACTACCTGGCTGTCTGCCGGCGACAACGTAAAATTCACGATGGTCTCCGTGGTAATCTCCGGATCACCAAACGTAGATGCCAGCATGTTTCCGTCGGTATCGCATACACACAAATCAATTCGTGCGATATTTTTCAGCCCTTCAATTGTACTTTGCAAAATCTGGTTCGAAATCATACTTTCCTCACATTCCGCCGCCGTAGCAGCTTATAGTTTTCACAGCTTACCGCCATTCCTTCTTATATTGTATAACATTTTTCGAGAAAAAAAAAGGGGAAATGTAAATTTTTTACATTTCCCCCAAAAAATCTTAATTTAATTCAATTAGTTTAATACAACCAGCTCGCTATCCTTATCGAAGATATGGATTCTGCTCAGGTCAAGACCCAGAGTCAGAGTATCGCCCGGTCTAGCAGTTGTTCTTGGGCTTACACGAGCGGTGAAGCTTGTCTCGTTGATATCGAAGTACAGGAATACCTCAGCACCCAGAAGCTCGTACACACGGATTGTAGCAGTCAGAGTAGCACCCGGATAGTTGCTCATATCGCCATCATGGATATCCTCTGGACGAATACCGAAGCAAACTTCCTTACCAACATAACCCTTCTGAACTAATACCTTACCCTTCTCATCTGGAAGAGTGATATCAGCGTTACCAAACTGAACATGTACCTGGTTGCCTACCTGAACAACCTTAGCATCGATCAGGTTCATCTGCGGAGAACCGATGAATCCAGCAACGAACTTGTTAGCCGGCTTATCGTACAGGTTCTGCGGAGTATCTACCTGCTGGATAACACCATCCTTAAGAACAACGATTCTGGTACCCAGAGTCATAGCCTCGGTCTGGTCATGTGTTACGTAGATGATGGTTGTACCTAATCTCTGATGCAGCTTGGAGATCTCGATTCTCATCTGTACACGAAGCTTTGCATCCAAGTTGGACAGAGGCTCATCCATCAGGAATACCTTTGGCTCACGCACGATTGCACGACCCATAGCAACACGCTGTCTCTGACCACCGGAAAGAGCCTTCGGCTTACGATCAAGCAGATGCTCGATATCAAGGATCTTAGCTGCCTCATGAACCAGCTTATCAATCTCAGCCTTCGGAACTTTTCTTAACTTAAGACCGAATGCCATGTTATCATATACAGACATATGCGGATACAGAGCGTAGTTCTGGAATACCATTGCGATATCTCTATCCTTTGGCTCTACGTCGTTAACGACCTTATCACCAATCTTTAACTCACCAGAAGAAATTTCCTCCAGACCTGCGATCATACGAAGAGTAGTAGACTTACCACAACCAGACGGTCCTACGAAGATGATGAATTCCTTATCTGCGATCTCAAGGCTGAAATCCTTAACGCCGACAAAGCCGTTAGGATAAACCTTAGTTACATTCTTTAAAGACAAACTTGCCATTTTGAATTTCCTCCCTAATTTTCGAAACTGTTGACAGTCAGTTTTCTGATATGGTTATAATACATGATTTCGTAATTTTTTACCATACTGTTTTTCACCAAAAAAACAACGACATTTTTATATATGTTGTACACCTAATTTTCACATTTTATTAGTGGGTTGAAAACGACATTTTTATTATATTTCCACAAAACCTTCACCCAATACTTCTCTTGAGTCATTTACTATCACAAAAGCTCTGCTGTCTGCTTCTAAAACGACATCTTTTATACGAGCAATTTCACGAGGAGATATAACGCAAATGAGAATTGTTTTGTCTTGATTTGTGTACATGCCTCTTCCCTGCAGTCCAGTGACACCTCTGCCAAGCTTCTCTATAATTTTCTCAGCAATCAACGCTGACTGATCCGAAATGATATAAAGCATTTTGGCTGAAGTACTTCCCTCCATGATTCGATCTGAAATTTTCGCCGTCAGATAAACTACTATAATAGAGTAAAGCGCAATGCGAATGCCAAAAACCATAATTCCTACCGATGTAATAACTACATCAAGCAGCTGCATAAGCTTTGGCAATGAAATATAAGGAAAGAAATGATGTAAAATTGCACCGCACATATCAGTACCGCCTGTAGTTCCCTTTCCTAAAAAGACAAGACCAACACCGATACCCATGCTGACACCGCCAAAAACAGATGTCAAAAACAGATCAGGTTCCTCCATCAGCTGCACATACGGTATCACTGCAAGCCAAAAAGAAAGGAGAAGTGATCCCACCACTGTGCGCTTTGCAAAGTCCCATCCATTGATCTTTAATACAATAGGAACCATCGGCACATTTAAGATCAGGTTCGTTACCCACAGCGGAACACCATCTGGAACAATTCCCTTTGTCAGTTCCTTTACTATAATTGCAATTCCGGTAAAACCACCCGGGACCATTCCATCTGGATCTAAGAAAAACTGAAGTGATACTGCAATAACTGCCGTACCTGCCACAATCAGCAGATATTCGGCAAGCTTTTTTTGTCGAATTGTAAGTTTTTGTAGCATATTTTCTCCTTAAACAACAAAGAAAGCAAAATCCTGCGAGTGATTTTCCTTTCTTTTCTCTTCTTATTATCCTATAATTCTTCTCAAAGTACCTTTTATTATACAGAAACGGAGTTTTTTTATGATTTCTTATGAATCCTCATACTCAATACTGATCGGCCACCGTATCCGTAATGAACGAATTGCACTAGGTATGACACAATCTGAGTTTGCCAAACTGCTTGGCATCTCACCCAGCTATCTCGGTGCACTTGAGCGCGGCACACGCCCTGTCTCGCGAAGCATTATGAACCGCCTTCACGAAAAAACACATATTTCCTACGATTACCTGCTTGAAGGACTCGAAAAGCCAGATGATACTATACCCATCATGCAAAATATCGTTGCAGAGCCAGAACATTATCGTGTTCGCCGCGATATTGGGCTTCTTCTTGCCTCCTGCTCTGTGCGGGAGGCAAAAGACTGCTACCAGCTGATTCATACTTATTTAGATCATCTACGAAGCTCTGACAGCTCTAAATCAAAAGACGGCTAACCATAAATAAAATACATATTGCTGCTGCACCAATAAAAAATGGATCAATCAGTCTGCTAGTACCTCTTTTTTGAAGTGCTTTTTTCTCTCCGCCATTAAGAACCCACGCAAAGTAGTCCTCTCTGTCACACAGCTTTGCTAAAAGCTTCACTAATACAACAACAAGCGCTGTAGTCACAATAGCTACAATACCTACAACAATTACTGTTGTAACAAGATAGGTCTGCTGGAAAGCTCCTGAAATTTCAAGCATTCCTTCCTCTTCCACACCTGATGCAGTAAGCGATGTCAGTGCATTTATTGCCTGTGCTGACTGAAAATTAATCAGAAAATGAATTGCCATGGATGCATAAATACTGCCTGACGCTTCTACGACAGCTGCAAAAATAACACCAAGCACAAAGCCATATGAGAACTGGTTAAAATTTAGATGCATTAATCCAAAAATCAATCCGCTCATAAGTGCTGCCTTCCAAAAGCCATGGCTTCTGTATCCATGGAAAAAGACGCCTCTGAAAACAAATTCTTCGCTAAATGCAGGAATAACAGCCAGAAATAAAATATTCATCCATCCAGGACCGCCGGTCATCTGTTCTGCAAGCCCTGCAGCTGCATTCGGCACAAAAAGTGAGCTAAACAGATTCAAGAACGATAAAAGCGGCATTGATAAAAGCGTGATGCCAACCAGACAAAGAAGTGCGCCAAAATGCAGACGGCGATGACGAATTTCTTTATAAAGGTTGATGTGCTCTTTTTTTGTATATCCCCATGCAGGCAGAAGGATCAGAAGCTGTGCCACTAAAAGATCTGCGTAAATTGGAAGCTCCATGCCATTTGTCAAGAGCACATAGGCATATGAGCCTCCAATTGAAAAGATCGCAAGAATCAGAAACGTCAAATTTAATTTTGCTGTTTTCGTCATACTCACTTCTCTTTTCTGTATTCAATACGATTCTCGCCGATCTCAATCTTTCCTTCCTTGAGCAGATGACCAAGTGCACGCTTAAACGCATTCTTGCTCATCTTCAGTTCTCTTTTAATCTTATCCGGCTCTGCCTTCTCGCCAAATGGCAGATATCCGCCAAAAGACTCCATTGCATTTAAAATCGTCTCGCTGTCTGTATCCATCTGCAGATATGCCTTATCACGAACTGCCAGATTCAGCTTTCCATCAGAACGCACCTCTGTGACACGTGCATTAACCTGATCTCCGGTACGGTAATTATCGTAAATTTCTTTCTTTGGGATCAAACCAAAGTAACGGTTATCTACCGCAACAAACACACCAATCTCAGGATTTACGCGGTAAACAGTACCTGTTACCTGATCTCCCTTCTGATATGGGCTATCACTGTGAAGACGCTCATACACCTTCATTGTTGCACAAAGACGCTTACTCTTATCAAGGTACAGCGCCACCAGACAATGCTCTCCTCTTCTTACTGGAACTGTCTGCTCTTTAAATGGAAGAAGAAGATCCTTCTCAAGTCCCCAATCTAAGAATGCACCGATTCTTGTCTTTTCCTTAACAGTCAGCACTGCCATCTCGTCCATTACAAGAAGTGGTCTTCTTGTTGTAGAAATGATACGATCCATGGAATCCTTGTATACGAATACCTCGATCTCATCTCCTTCCTTTGTTCCCTGTGGAACCTGCTTTCTTGGAAGCAGCACGCTCTCTTTTTCTCCTTCATGTCCCAGATAGACGCCAAAATCCTTAATACGAAGCACAGTAAGCGTCTGCATCTTTCCTAATTCGATCATATTTCCTCTCATTCTGCCGTTTGCGCGGCTCTCTGTATGATTCAGCCGACATCCAAAGTTTTTGTCGGTGATCTTCTTTTACTGAAAAGCAACTACTGCATATGCAGTCTGCTCATCCTTTTTTAACTGGACAATAATCTGTCCATCTTCTTCTTTTGTGACAACAGGAATCATCGTATCACCTAAAAATGCCTGATAACGGTATTCGGCACGCACCTGATGCAGTGAAAAATCAGACGGCAGGTAACGGCTTGCCATCAATACATACTGCGTGTTATTCACATGATGATTGCTGTCTAAATGTTCGGTGCGCACAGTTATAGGTTCCATGACGATGCCTTCCTTTGGCGCTGCAATCTTTCGATCTGCATATGGCATGTCAAGTGGTGTTCCAAGCTCGTAAGGGCTGCTGTCCTCCTCCGTGATGCGCACCGGACGCATCTGCGATTTTTGAACTAACACCCAGTTTGAGTTTGCTACAACACACTGTGTCCCATCTTGTCTTTGGATGCAGAAGTTTCGCTTGCCAAGCGTTCCCTTAAACTGGTACGCCTGTGTCCCGATTTCAATGTATTCACAGCATCTTGGACGCTCTTTTATAATGATCTGCCAGGAATTTAAAAGCCACACCCGATCACGCTTTTTAAGCACATCCGTTCCATTGCCTACATCTTCTGAGTGAAAGACACTGCAGTCCTGAAGATAATTCATAATGCCTGCGAGTGACAGCTTTCCATTCTCGTCCGTCTCACTGAAACGAACCCTGCTGGTAAATGTATACATATTCGTTCCTCCATCCAGAGCATAAAACAGCTCCTTTTGATTATATCATTTCCTTTTGGGAAAAGAAAGCAAAATTTTATATATTTTTCAAAAAAATGCTTGACATTTGGACAATCCTGTATTATCATAAACATGTTGCTTAAAGCGCTATCGCCAAACGGTAAGGCACTGGACTCTGACTCCAGCATTTTCCAGGTTCGAATCCTGGTAGCGCTGCTAACATGGGGCACCGTGAAATATCACGGTGTCTTTTTTATTTTTAGAGCAGGTCAAAAAGAGAGCCGCCTCATACGAGACGACTCTTTTTTCTGTCATTAGGGAGGCGATTGCCTTTTTAGTTTGCAGCTGCTTCAAAAGCATCATACTGCTCTGTGGTGTATGGTTCTTTGGATGTCTCGAAGTTTACGTAACGATAACCGCTTACAATACCATACAGACTGTAAATCTTGCTGTAATCATTTACATGAGTCAGCTGCCAATGAATGTTATAATATAATGGAAGTGAAAGCACATTTTCGATCATGTAAGCCTCTGCCTCTGCATATGCCTCATAACGATTGTCCATGTTATCGGTGATTGCATCTGCCTTCTCTACCATATCTGTAAATGTCTTATATGTCTCTACAAGCTCTGGCGCTGTCTCTTCTGTCAGCTCATTTGCAAAGGTATAGTTTGCTGAGAAATATGCGTTGTCGTTTCCGTAGGTTTCCTGAACCATGAAGTTCTGAGGATCACCATAGTCAGCACCCCATCCACTGATTGCAATAGAGAACAGATGTGGGATTCTTACTTCCTGTGCAAAGCTGCTGACATATTCTTTGATGTTTAATACAATAAAGTCATCGCCAAGTGATGCGGAAAATGCCTGCTTTAATACCTGTGCTGTATCTGCCTGTGTCTGGTTTCCGCTTGCAATGTAGTAATCACACTGAATCGGGAAGGTAACTCCTGCTGCTGTCAGTTCTTCAATTGCCTGTGCCTTATACTCAGCAAACTTATCTGCATCAAGACGAACCATTGTCTCGCCATTGTAATCACCAATGCCTAACTTATCAAGAACAAGATCAACATAATCAGTTCCGTCTGATGTGGTACACAGACCTCTCATTGTGTAAGCATTATTCTCACACTTTAATGGGTTGATTGCATTTGTTCTTGCATAGTAGCTTTCCAGATCCAGTCCATAGTACAGACTCTTTCTAAATGCCAGATTTGCGATTGCTGTGTTCCAATTTGTATCTGGATTTCCTTCTGCATCTAATTTATTATAGTTGAACTTCATCTGCCAGGAATACTTATCCGGGCGAGTCTCAACCATCTGATCATGATACTCGTTATTCTCATCCTCGTAGATAATCTTAACATTACTCTCTGTCAGCTCAACAGCATCAAGCTCTCCTGTCTGATACAGCTGGAATGCAGTATCAAGAGAATCTACCATCTTAATTACAACTTCATCGAAAGTAGTGCTGTCTGTGTCATACCATGAATCATTTCTTGTCAGAATCTTTTCATTTCCCTGAATATACTCTGTGATAGTATACGGACCATCATACCAGATCTGATCGTAGCTTGCTGCAAGATATCCATCTGCTCCAATACTCTCAAGAAGTGCACCTGAGATTGGATACATACAAGCATATGTACATACTGTATCGAAATATGGCTTCTCTGCAAGACAGCTTACAACAAATGTGTAATCATCTGGTACTGAAATGCCTGTCATGTCAAGAAACTCCTGAATATCAATATTCATCGCTGTCTCTTCATCAAGACCTTTAGTGTACTCATAGTACTCAGAAGCTCCCTCAATCAGTTCAATCGGCATCGAGGTATTTGTGGCCCCATTTTTCCAATAATTTAAGGTAAACTCAAGACCATATGCAAAATCCATAGCAGTCAGCTTTGCCATTTCATTGCCCTGATAATCAACCCATGTTGCATCATCTCTTAACTTAAATGTCCATGTCTTACCATTGTCCTCAGTACCCCACTCCTTTGCAACACCAGGAATCAGCTCGCCCTTTGTATTCATGGAAAGAAGTCCATCGATACAGTTTGTGAGAACCTGCAATTCCTTTGCGTTCTGCGCATTCTGTACGCAGAATGTCTCCATCTCATTCACAGCAGTCTGATAAGTATAATAGGAAGTTAACCCCTCTGTCTCATCAGCCATTGCCGTGATCGGTGTCATCGATGCTGTCATCGCCGCTGCAAGCGCCAATGCAAGTGCTTTGTTTTTTCTCATAATCTGCTCCTTTCGCTGCCCAAGGGCTGCCCTTTACTGCCTAATTACAAAAAAGAGCAAAGGAAATCAAGGTCTTGTGTAATCACCATTGATTATCCTTTGCTTTTATTTTTTTGTTATCTAGCTGTTTTTTATTATATTCTTCAACGTTTTAGTTGTCAAGCACTTTTTCACTTTAATTTAATAAAACTGTGAAGTGATGTTTTTTCATCTTAAATATACAGACTCATGTTTTGTCTTAAAACTTCAATGTCATTTAAGTTTTTCTTCAATGTCAACTTCAATATCACTTCAAAGTCAACTTCAATATCACTTCAAAGTCAACTTCAATGTCACTTCAAAGTCAACTTCAATGTCACTTCAAACAAGCTTCAATCTACTTTGAACTACTTTTCTGCGATCTGGTGATCGATCATCTTTCCCTTGTCAAAATGGAAAATCTCATTGCAAAGGACACGGATGTCCTCGCTGCTGTGGCTGGCGACAACGATTAGCTTTCCCTCTTCTCTTTGCTTTAGAAGAATCTGGTACATTTCCTGCACGCCATCGTTATCTAAGCCTGACAATGGCTCGTCCAAAAGAAGAATATCTGGGTGCTCCATTAGTGCCTGCGCTAGTCCAAGGCGCTGACGCATACCGAGCGAATATTTTCCTACATGCTTCTTACTCTCTGGGTCAAGTCCAACAAGACGAATCGCATTTTTAATATCTTCATCGGAAATCTTATGACGAATTGATGCAAGCATTTTTAAATTGCGAAAACCGGAATAGCCAGGCAAAAATCCTGGATTTTCAATAATGGCTCCAATATTATCTGGCGCATCAATATCTTTTCCAAGTATTTTACCGTCAATTGTAATTGATCCGGATGTGGGCGAAACGAAACCCAAAATATGCTTCATCAGCATCGTTTTTCCGGAGCCATTTCGTCCAACAAGACCGTAAATCTTTCCTTTTTCCAGAGTCATGCTAATATGCGAAAGGACTTCTACACCATCAAAGCTCTTTGTCAAATCTTTTATTTCGATCATTCTACGTCCTCACTTTCTCTTTTTGATCACTCATTATTGGTCGTTATTTCCCTGTAAATCTGTTACCATGATTCGTTTACTCTGATAATAGATTGCCACAAAAGATGCCAACAACAAAATTGCATACAGAGCTGAAACTGCTGGAATCGTGAGTGCCCGATGCGCCTGTACAGAATCTAGTGACTCTACGCTTGTCCAGCAGACAGGAGAAAAATATTGAAGCCAATAATTTTTAGGCCATGCAAGCCACATCAATATCGGATCAAGAAAAACAATGATTCCACTCACAGCTAGTCCCCACAATATATTTTTGCTGATCAAGCTAACGAAATACAAAATCATACCAAGCAGTGTAAAGGAAGCCCATGCCGTTAAAAATGTATAAAGTGTTGCTCCACTTGGGTATAAATATTTCACAACTGCAATTGGAATAATCGTTGGATATAATTGAGCTAATTGCTCTTTACTCATCTGTGAAGTTCCATAAACAAGATCCGCTGCTGCTCCATCCCAACTGTCACTTAAAGAAAGAATGGGAACAGCCACCAGTGCTGCGCAAACTGTAATAAATGCGATGTAAACAAGTGAAACTGCTGCTATGTACAGACAAGTACCAATGCACCAACCAGAGCGTTTGCTCCTCATGATTGCATATGGTGTAATCGGATAATAAAATGGTGCATCACAGAGTAACAAAATAAGCCCAATATGAAAGTACATTTTCGGTGTTCCTATTGAAATCTCCGTACTTCCAAATAGTAACGGAAGAAGAAGTGGTGTAGATACTACACCATTATCTAGTCCGTACTGCAAAACAGGTTTCAATGTATTAAAAACAATAAGTGCAGTAAATAAAAGAATAAATTTTACTCTAAAGTCCTGTCTCCAACAATTAAAATTAATGGAAGTAACTGCCATTGAACGTTTAAATAAGCCCATGTTTTTTCCTCCATTCTAGTCTTCTCGCAAAGAAAAATGCACAAAAAGCATATATGGTCAGCGGATACAGCATCCCCCATAAAAACATAATTCTATGAGATACTGTACTTCCCCAAGTTGATGACATAGAAATCAATCCGAGTATACTAAATATACTTCTACTCGGAATATAAGAGACTGCCACATAAAATACCAGTCCACATGTTCCTACTGCCACAAACAAATTTGCCTGATATACCGATAGCAACAAACCAATACCACTACATGCCACTGTAATAACACCAAACTGAAGTGCCATCATAATTAGATAAAAAACTGGATGTCGTACTGCAAAGGCTCCGTAAAAGAATCCTTCCACATAACTTCCTACTAATGGCATCCCTCCGAAAAGACAAAGAATACTATAGAGTCCAAAAGATACTAACATTCCTAAAATAATCGCCAAGCAGTTAACTGCAAACCTCGTTAATGTATATGATGTAATTGTTGTTCTTGTAAAAATAGACCGAATATATCGACTTTGCATATCACTGCAATAACTTCCCGTATAGAGTCCACCCAGCAAAAACACTACTACTATTTTAAATTTATCAAACGCCAAACTTTTTGCCAGTGTATCAACTGGTCCGCTATATCCTGGAACATCCCCCCATCTCGTATACATTTTTAAATCATCCCATGTTGAAATAATCAATACTATCAACACACCTAGCACGACCGCGCAAAATTTTTTGCAGAAAATGCTTCTTTTCAAATCCATGCGAAAACAATTTGACATATCGTTACCTCACTCTAATCTTGTTTCCAATAATCAGCCACAAATCCACTTACTGCATCAATCCATAATGATCCTGGATCTTTAATTTGTGTATTTTCATCTGCATTTTTCAATACATAATCTACTTTCCATGAAGGAATTGCACACAACTGATCTGTTCCTGCATATTGCATTGCATACACTAACGAAACCGCATCAATTTGTATATCATCCTGTGTCCGTATGCCCAACGTCTGTGCTACCTGAGACACTGCTGCTTCCTTGCTAATCAATTCACTGATTTTTGATACAGCAGTTTGTTGGCAAGGAACATGTCCTGTTATTAATACAATTTTATCTATATATGGAACATAGACAATTTCTAATCCTGCATCATGTGAATCTAACAACATTCCATTTAATTTTGATCGATAATACACTACCATGGCTTCATGCTCTTTTTTCCATGGCAATCCGCGCCTAGTTGCACTATGTAACTGATCATCCATTTTTTCTGCTTCTTCATCTTTTCCTTCATCTCGTAGTTCTTCAACCTGACCTTTTGTCACAATATCAAACCCTTCACCTGGCGCACTGATACTATCAGCAAACACTTCATTAACCTTTTCTATTGCATCCAATGTAAAAGCATATACTGTAATATCACAATCACTTCCATATCCACATGCCTGTGCGTATTTACTACAAGCTTCTATTGCCTGTTCTTTTGAACATATATCTAAACTTTCATTTGGACATAACTGTCTAAACGAATTTCCCATTCCATTTGTAAGATATCCTAATGAATTTATAATAGCATCATAACAATCTCCCGCACCATCTGTCACGTCATTATAGCTGATAATACCTGATGTTATACCAGTGTATACAATTGTCTTTCCACCTATTTCATAGTAATATTCGCCAAGTGAATGCTTCGGCTTATATTTTTCCGCTTCTTCTATTGTTGAGGTTTCCATAAATACCTGTGCAAAAAGATTCAGATCAATATTTTTATATACAACACTCAATGTCTCAGCACTTGTCTGCGCACTTTCATTTTGAACTTGACTCATATCTTCATCGTTCTGATTCATTTCTGATTGAGTTTTTTCAGGTTCCGTTGGCATACTAATATCAACATTCCTTTTAAATCTACATCCGCCCAATGTTCCCAACAAACTGCATACAACTACCATTGTTAAAATTTTCTTTTTCTTATTTTTCATCGAACTCCTCCTACGAAATATCACCCTAGAGAAACCTTCTAGGGTGATACTCTTAATACTTTGCTTATTTTTTAGCCGTTCGGATTCCATTCTCCCCAAACTGTATAATTAGCTTCTGATTGTGCTGCATTAATTCGTAATACGCAATTACCTGAATACTGATAATATCCTGACTTATATGGATTTGATTTTCTACTTCTATCTCCATTTGAAATAACAAAAGCTCCCTGAGTCATCTGTACTCCATTATCTGCTCTTGTAACTAAATAGTTTGTAGAAAGTTCATTATGATTGCTTCCTGTTACTCCAATATAAGCATGATCCGCATTTGCAACCTTATTAACCGTAGATGCATTATACCCTACATTTGTATAATACACAGGTTGCCAAAAATTTGTCGCTGCAAACGCAGTTCCCGTCGTTGCCATTGTCAGCATAGCCAAAGCTGCTGCTAAGCCTCTCTTTTTCATAGAAGCCTCCTTCTAGGCTTTCGCCTTTGTGATATATTTTACACAACTGATCCCCCCCCTACTTACCTTCGGCGCCTTTATATATGCAAGTAGAAAACAATCAATGTATAATCAAAAAAAGATTCGTAACATCTTGTTGTTATACTAACATAATGTTACGAATCTGTCAAGCAGTAATCTTGTTATTTTTTATACTTTTTTCTTATCTTTCCACTTTTTCTTGTCTATTTTTTCTATTCGCGCTGTTACTCTATTCCTTGTGCTCTACGCAATACGCGATTCACTGTACTACTAACGATCCACCCTCTGTCCGCTCTCCTGACCAATTCCTGATAAAGACATAATACATCCCGCTCTCTTCTACATCAAAGTTATGCCCTTCATTCTTTCCTTCTAGGCAGCGTCTTTTCGTGTCACGGATGATTCCATATTCTACTTTATAGTTCGCGTATGTATAAACCCATATGCTCTCGCCTTTTTCTTTGTAGAACGGACCAAACTGAATTTCCTGATCTTTTTGCAGCGTCCATTTTTGTTCATCTGAACCATATTTATAGGCTGAATTTTTTGATAGCAGCTCATCAATTTTAATCTCATCACCAGTAAAATAAAGGTCAGATACATCAAGCTCTGTCTGCTTTTTCTGATACTCCGTTTCTTCTGATGTAATAAATTTCATTGCGGCATCATAGCTGACTATTGATGCAAAGCTGATTGTATAGGCACTTGTACATAAGATAATACCTGCAAGAATTACAGCTGTTATACGTCCTGTTGCTGTAAACATCTTACTGTTTTGTGCAAGTTTAGTCTTTTGAGCGGCACGCTCACGCGCTTTTAACGTGTTTTTGTTTTCGCACAGTGCTGAATATGCATATGCGCGCCGCTGCTTCTGATCGGCTGCAAAGGCACGAATCTTTGAAAAATATTCATGCTGCTCTATGCCAAGCTGTTTGATGCTGTCAAGGTCACAATAATATTCATTACATACATTTAACTCTGCAAAAAGCTCATTTATGCCCGGACAAAACCAGTAAAGACTTGAAATCACAAGCATCATCTGCTTCATTAAAAAATCTTTATGATGAATATGCGTCAGTTCATGCACTAGAATTAGCCGAAGCGTCTCTTTGTCGATTTCACCTGCCGGAAGAAAAATACATGGATTTAAAAATCCCATTGTCATTGGCGACACAATCTCTTTGCTTATAAAAACAGTAACATGACGGCATATACCCATTTTAGCGCAAAGCTTGTATGTTTCTTTTTGTTCATCCTGCTGCCACAAAAGATCTCGCTTCGCGTTTATTTTTAACTGATACAGGCTATTAAGCTGACATAATGTAATAGCAGTTCTTCGCAAAGCGCCTGCCAGCCAGATAATTATAACAGCACTAAGCATAAGCGTCACAAATCCTGCTGAACGAAACATTTCATATTGAAATGCATGTCTGCCTTCTTTTTGCTGCCAGTACAGAAAAATCACCGGGACAAAGAAACTGATCAAAACAGGCCAAAGAAGCATCCTCATAAAGATCGTATCGTTTATAAAGTGACGTTTTCTAGCAAAGCGCCACAAATTTGCTATTATGCTTCCTGTCATTCCAGTCAGAAAGAAAATCCAAAATAATGTTGCTGCCCACTGAAAGAAAAAGTTAAACCACTCTGATGTTTCCATATGTTTTCACCTGCCTTTCTTTTTCATCAGTTATCTTCTTCGTCATCATCCTCTGCACTGTAAAGATCTGAGACAAGCTGATCAAGAGAGCCGTCATACCAGAGCTTTAAGATTTCTCTTCCCTTCTTTTTTCTCGCCTCCTCTTCTTTTACCTTTGCTGTATAGAGGTTTACTCTTGTGCTGACATCTACGTTGACATAGCCCTTCTGATCAAGGCGGTACATAAGCGTGCCGAGTGATCTGCGGTCAAGTTCAGTCTGATATTTTTCCAGCAGAATCTGCTGAATCTGTGTCGCTGTCACCGGACGGTCAGAACCCCATACACATTTCATAATTAAAAGTTCAGTCTTTGACAAATCTTTCATGAATTTCTTCCTTTCTTAAATCTGTTTTCCTGCGAATTGTGAATCATACAGTGAGCGATAGAAGCCGCGTTTCTCCATAAGTTCATCATGTGTTCCCTGTTCGATTACTTCGCCTTCTTTTACAACTAGTATACAGTCTGCATTCTGAATTGTCGAGAGGCGATGTGCTATTACAAAGCATGTCTTGTCTTTCATAAGCTCCAGCATGGCTTCCTGAATTTGAAGCTCTGTTCTTGTATCGACATTTGATGTGGCTTCATCGAGTATCAGCATATGTGCATCAAGAAGCATTGCTCTGGCGATAGTTAGAAGCTGCTTTTGTCCCTTGGAAATATTTCTTCCGTCATCTGTAAGTACTGTGTCGTACTGCTTTGGCAGACGCATTATATAGTTATGAATACGGGCGGCCTTGCAGACACGCTGCACATCTTCGAGTGTGGCATCTGGCTTGCCGTAGGCGATATTTTCATAAATTGTTCCGTGAAACAGCCACGTATCCTGCAGTACCATGGCAAATGCACGGCGCAGACTGTCTCTTGTAACCTTTGTAATGTCATTTCCATCAATAGTAATTTTTCCGCTGTCAATATCATAAAAACGCATCAAAAGATTTATGATGGTTGTCTTTCCTGCTCCTGTAGGACCGACGATCGCAATAAGCTTACCCGGTTCTGCATGTAAACTCAGATCATGGATAATAGTATGATCCTTTGTGTAGCCGAAGCTTACATGTGACAGCTCTACATCTCCGTAAATGTCGGTGAGTACTTTCGCATCTGTGCTGTCAGCCGGCTCCTCTGTCTCATCAAGCAGTCTAAACACGCGCTCTGCGGCGGCAAGTGCTGACTGCAGCTCGCTCATGATATTTGCAGACTCGTTGATTGGACCAGAAAATTTTCTGGAATACAGAACAAATGAGGAAATATTTCCAAGTGTCATCTTACCAAATATAAAGCGAATCGCTCCAAAGATCGTAACTAGTGCAAGTGAAATATTGTTGACAAGGTTTACTGACGGTCCTACCATGCTGCCCATGTAATCGGCGCGGTAATAGGCATCCACAGCCTCCTCATTTTTTGCCTGAAACTTGCCTATTGTATTGACTTCCTGATGATATGCCTTTAAGCTTTTCTGACCTGCAAGCATCTCCTCTATAAAGCCGTTTAACTCGCCAAGCTTTCCTGAACGGGCACGAAAAAGAGGTCTTGTAAGTCCTGTAAGCTTTTTAATAAAGAAGATTGTAAGCGGTACAGTAACAACAAAAATCAATACAAGCGGCGGTGAAATTAAAAGCATCATAACTAGCGAGCCTATTACTGTAATAAAGCTTGCAGCAAGTGACACAACATCATTTGAAAGGCTTGTGTTTATTGTATCTACATCATAGGTGATACGGCTTATAATATCGCCTGCCGCGTGCGTATCAAAGAAGCTGACAGGAAGACGCATCAGGCGGTCGAAGATATTGCTTCGCATAGTTGAGACTATGCGCTTTGTAATCTGAAGCATGACAAGATTTAAGATATAGGCAAGTGCTGCTGATACTAAATACAGCGCGATCATGATCTCACAGCAGTAAATTACACGCTCCATATTTACCTGTCCCTTGCCAACCATTGCATCGACGGCATAGCCAGAATACATAGGACCTGCGAGCGACAGCAGATTTGAGCTTATACTTAACAAGATGGCAAGAAACAGCCAACCTTTAAACTGCCACAGATAACGGCCAAGGCGAAGCAGGATATGACGCTTTTCACCCTTCCCTTTTGTAAACTGTGCCTGCATTTTTTCTTTTTGTTCTCTTGCAATAGCGCGGCACTCCTCTGCCATGTTGCGGTTATCATTTTCCTTTTGATGTGCGCGGCATGCGGCCTCGATCTCTTCCAGCGTGATATCATGGTTAAGCTTTGGAGCATTTTTTTCTTCATATTGTTTCATATTCTTATGCTTCATCAATACCACCTCCCATCTGTGACTGGCTGATTTCCCTATAGACCTCACAGCTTTCCATCAGCTCTTTATGTGTTCCATAGCCGATCATTTCTCCATCTTCAAGAACGATAATCTTATCGGCGCGGTAAATTGAACTGATTCTCTGCGCTACAATAATGGATGTAAGATCGCCATAATTTTCCTGAATTGCCCTGCGAAGACGTGCATCTGTCGCATAATCGAGCGCACTTGATGAATCGTCAAGCACAAGAATCTGCGGATGCTTTGCGAGCGCTCTTGTAATTAAAAGACGCTGCTTTTGTCCACCTGAAAGATCCATTCCCCTGATGGCAAGCATAGCATCAAGTCCCTTTTCCTCAATAAACTCGACAGCCTGCGCATCCTGTGCTGCTGCCATTGCTTCTTTCTTTGAGACATCACGTCCAAAGCGAATGTTCTCATAGATTGTATCATGGAAAATAACATCATTTTGGAAGGCAGCACCAAAAAGAGGCATGAGTTCCTTTGACGTGTAGGTGCGCACATCGCGGCCATTGACATAGATGTGTCCCTCGTCCGGATCATAGTAGCGCATCAAAAGATTCACAATAGTTGTCTTTCCTGAGCCGGTGGCTCCTATGATACCAAGCGTTTCTCCTTTATTTACTGTAAAGCTTACATCATGCAGACAGTCCTCACCGTCCCCATCCTCATAACGGAATGATACATGATCGAAGATAATCTGCGGCAGGACAAACTCTGCACCTGTCTCTTTGGCAGCGGCTGCCTCTGCCTCATTCACTGCCTTTTCTACTACTGAATCTACATTTCCAACAGGATGCTCTACCATAAGATCCTCAGGCAGATTTAGTACCTCGCTGATACGTCTTGCGGATGCAGATGCCTTTGAATACATTACAAAAATTCGTGACAAAAACAAAATTGAATTTAAAATAATTGTCACATATGACATAAATGCCATGATGACACCTGGTGTTGTTAATCCTTCATTGACACGCTTTGCACCTACGAAAAGAACTAGCACCAATCCTATATTTAAAATGATGCTCATGACAGGGTTCATTGCACCCATGATCATTCCGGCATGCTGATCACGCGTTACAACTTCTTCATTTATTTTTGCAAATTTACTTCTTTCTGTGTCTGTCTTTGACAGTGCCTTGATGACACGAATACCTGCAATGTCCTCTCTTACAAGACGCACAAAGCGATCTACTGCCTCCTGCACCTTTGTGTACATTGGCACACCTTTACTTGAAAACAAATATACAAGAAGTGCCATGACTGGAAGAAGTGCCAGCATGATACATGTAAGCGACGCATCCATTGAAAGCGTAACGGCAAGACCTCCGATAAGCATGATAGGCTGACGCACGCCAAGGCGCTGCATCATACCGATAAATTGATGAATGTTGTAGGTATCTGATGTTGATCTTGAAATTAGTGATGCCTGTCCTATCTGCTCCTGCTGTCTGGCAGATAAAAAACTGATCTTTGAAAACAGCTGCAGACGGATTCTTTCTGTTGTATTTCTGGCAACAAGCGATGCCATGCGGTTTGCCACGATATTTCCAAGCAGCGCAAGAAGCGCAAATAAAATCATTACACCGCCCCACGCAAACACAAAACCAATGTTTTCAGTCGGAATCACCTTATCTACCATGATGGAAAGTGCCCACGGAATCAAAAGTTCAACAATGGTAGCAGCAACCTTTATTGAAAAACCTACTGCCATTCTTGCCCGATACGGAATCAGATAAGAAAATATCTGTTTCATTTGTTTTTTCTCCCTTCTTTTCTCTCTATCTAAAGGTTACAGTTCATGAATCATGCAACAAAAGCCCTTCGGTGTAATGGTTTCGTCGCCGGACCAAACTCCGCAGGTTCCTTTTATGTTCTTTCTTATCATACATTACTTTGAAAGACCTGCTCCAAGTGTCCGGCTCGTGAAATCCATTCACCTTCGGGCTTTGCCGCAATATTGGCTTATCCATGAACTGTAACATATAAAGAAATGATACCACTCTTTTTGTATGCAAAGCAATGTAGAATCCTCGAAAAATTTGGGGAAATGAAACGAAGGAATTTTTTCGCGCTGCCCATAAAAGCTGATATAGTATCGCTATAGGATATTTTGATGTTCATGTGAACACAGCTTTCATTTTAGAAAGGAAGGAATTTATGCAGGATCGAGAGGAAAAAACAGAACAGCAATTGCAGGAAACTATTCAGGCCGCTGACGAACAGCCCATTTTGATTTCGGATGCCTGCAAGCAGCTCAATATGGAGGCTCATGTGCTTCGATACTGGGAGGAGGAGCTTGGTCTTCCTATCATGAGAAATGATCAGGGCTATCGCTGCTACACAAATGCGCAGCTTCTGATGTTTCAGCGGATTAAGATTTTGCGTGATGCGGGCTATCAGCTAAAGGCTATTAAGCTGGTGGTTCCAAGACTGGCTCTTTTGGATGATGATGAATTTTATTATCTGGTGAAATTATCTGATGAGATGAATAAACGAGCCAGTGAGCTGCCTGATACGCTTCCGGCTATTCTTCCTGTCTCTGCAAGTCAGACGGAGCTTGCACGAAAGCTTCGCATGGAGGAATTTGAAGATGTTATGAACCGTATTTTAGATGAGGCGTTGTGCCGACACTCCGCTGATGTTAATGCACAGCTTGCAGATACAATCTGCGAAAAGATAGGTGTGCAGCTTGACAATGTTATCGCAGAAAAAATCACGGAACAGGTCAGCACAAAGGTTATCAAGGAGATGGATTATAGAATGCGGCTGCAGGATGATGAGGCAGAGGAGCGCTTTCGCAAGCTTGATGAAACACTTTTTATGCGCCGCAAAAAGTCACGTGAACAAAAGGAGGCTGCCGCGAGCCGGCTGCCATGGAAAAGAAAACATAAGACGTAAGAAAAAAGACTGCCCTCTCGGACAGTCTTTTTTCTTACAGTGAATAAATTATTCGTTGATTGCGCCTACTGGACATGCAGCTGCGCAGCTTCCGCACTCGATGCATGCGTCTGCGTCGATCTCGTACTTGCCTTCGCCCTCTGCGATTGCACCTACTGGGCACTCACCCTCACATGTACCACACATAATACACTCATCACTAATCTTGTATGCCATTTGTTTTTCCTCCTTAGAAATAATATTTAACGCTTTTATCAGCACCATTATTCTTATTCAGGTTTGTGTTTTTTGCAACTATTTTATTTTACCTTCTTCCAAAGCTCATAATACATATCTTCAGCTTCTTCGCCCAGATAATTGTAAACCTCACACTTTTCAATGGTTTCTTCATCTGGGAATACGCCCGGATTGTTTATGATATCTTCGTCGATTAACTCCTGTGCTGCGATATTTGGTGTTCCGTAGTAGATATACTCGAAATTATCATAAGCTGCTTCCTGACTGCACAGAAAATCAATCCACTTATGTGCATTTTCTACATTTTCGGAGCCCTTTGTGATAACCCAGCCATCATACCAGATATTTGTTCCTTCTTTTGGAATTACATATTCAAGGTCTTCGTTCTCCTCCTGGCAGTACAGATATTCACCTGAGTAGATAACGCCGATTGCTGCTGCACCGTTGATCATCTTATCACGCACCTCGTCGATGGTGTAAGCCTTGTTTAACTTGGACTGGATCTTTAACTCCTCCATCGCCTCGTTTAACTCGTCCTCATCTGTTGTGTTGCAGGAATATCCAAGACGCTTTAAGGAGATCATAAATGCATCACGCACAGAATCCTGCATGATGATATCGTTCTTATATGTCTCATCCCAAAGTACATCCCAGCTGTCAATTACAGCATCCTCGTCTACTAATTCCTTATTATAAAGAATGCCAACTGTTCCGAATGTATATGGAACACAATATTTATTGCCTGGATCAAAGCCTTCGCAGCTCTTTAAGTAAACTTCTCCAATATTTTCCTTGTTTGTGATCTGATCCCAGTCGATCTCCTGCAGAACATCATTCTGGATCATCTTCTCGATCATATAGTCAGATGGACAGATAACGTCATAAAGACTTGGATCTGCCTCTACACGCGGATACATAGCCTCGTTTGTATCAAATGTATCATAGATAACTTCGATACCATACTCATCTTCGAACTCGTCAATCAGATCCTCGTCAATATATTCGCCCCAGTTAAATACCTTTACCTGGCCATTTGGATACTTATCTGCCAATACAGCCTGTGCGCCAAATGCAGTAGTTGCCATCATTGCAGCAGATGCTGCTGCCCATACTCTTCTTTTCATAGTCAACTTTTCTCCTCTTGTTTTCTTTTTCTTTTATCGCGCATGTCCGGAAGCGTGTTCATTAAAACTAACAACAGCAGTACAGAAACAAACATCACTGTTGACAGTGCGTTCATTGTTGGCTTGATGCCCTTTCTTACTTCACTGTATATTAATGTTGACAGCGTATTGATGCCGGCGCCTCTGGTGAAGTAGGTGATGATAAAATCGTCTAAAGACATCGTAAATGCCAATAAAAATCCAGATGTAATTCCCGGTGCAAGATCAGGAAGCACAACCTTAAAAAAAGCAGACAGTGGCGTTGCACCTAAATCCATAGCTGCCTCGTAAGTACTTACATTTGTCTGGCGAAGACGAGGCATAACGCTTAAGATCACATACGGAATATTGAACGTGATATGCGCCACCAATATAGTGGAAAAGCCAAACTTCCAGCCAACAGAAATAAATACAAGCATCAATGAAAGTCCTGTTACAAGATCGGAATTCATAAGCGGAATGTTGTTTATAGCCATATAAGTTGTCTTAAACTTTCCTTTTAATGCATTGATACCGATACATGTAATTGTGCCTACCAGTGTGGCAACTAATGCGGACACAAATGCTATAATTAATGTATTGCTGAGAGCCTCCATAATCATTCTGCTCTCAAATAAATCCTCATACCACTTTAAGGAAAATCCTTTCCAGCGGCTTCCTTTTCCTTCATTGAAGGAAAAAATAATTAATGTTACAATCGGGGCATACAAAAAGATAAAGATCAGTGTAAGGTACATGCCCGAAAAAAAAGATTTTAATTTTTTCATCAGAATGATGTTCCCTCCCCGTTTTTATCGTAGTGCTCAAGTACTGCCATGCTGATTAAGATAAATACCATTAAGACAAGTGAAAGTCCTGAGCCAAGATGCCAGTTATCAGCTGTGGAAAATTCCTGCTCGATAATGTTGCCGATTAACATAATCTTTCTCGCACCAAGAAGATCTGAGATGGCAAATGTGGTCAGTGACGGAACAAATACCATTGTAACACCGCTTATAATACCTGGAAGGCTGAGCGGCAATGTTACCTTGAAAAATACCTGCGCACTGTTTGCACCGAGATCTCTTGCTGCATTTAATACATTCTCATCAATTTTTGTTAGAACGTTAAACAGCGGAAGAACCATAAATGGCAGGAAGTTGTAGATCATACCCATAATGATTGCCGCGTTTGTTCCTACCACACTAAATGTCGGAAGATCTAAGTTTCTGCAGATATTAAATAAAATACCGCCGTCATCAAGAAGATTTAACCATGCGTAGGTACGAAGCAAAAAATTCATCCACATCGGCAGGATAAATATAAATACAACAAAGCCTTTCTTGCCCATACCTGTTTTTTTTAAAATCATGGCAAGCGGATATGCAATCAGCAAACAAAGAATCGTACAGGCAATTGATAGACTAAGTGATAGTCCAAGTGCCTTTAAATGCTCTGGACTTGCTATGGCTCTTACATTTGCAAGCGTGAAGGCACCTGTGCGGTCTGTAAAGCCATACCAGGCAATCACTAAAAGCGGGATTATAGTAAAGAGAATCATCCAGACAAAGTACGGTCCAGACAACAATTTTTTCTTATTCATGGACCCCCATCGCCTCCTCATCCTCGGATTCCGGCTTGTTCATAATCTGAATGTCAAACGGATCGACATGGATGCTTACCTTTGTTCCAATCGGGAACATGTCGGTGCTGTGGACAAGCCACTCAAAACCGCCGGCCATGACCTCCATCTCGTAATGTACACCCTTAAAGATCATATGAGTAACTACTCCCTCGAGACTTCCCTGACCCTCTGGCAAAAGATCTACATCCTCTGGACGAATCACGACATCGACTGGCTTATTTCTTCCAAAACCTTTATCTACACAGGCAAAACGGCTTCCTAAAATCTCCACAAGCTCATCCTGAATGAAGGTTGCACCGATGATGTTGCTGTCACCGATAAAGTCTGCAACGAATGCATTCTCTGGCTCGTTATAGATCTTTTCCGGGGAACCCTGCTGCTGAATATAACCCTGGTTCATTACAATGATATGGTCGGACATTGTAAGTGCCTCTTCCTGGTCGTGTGTGACATAGATAAATGTAATGCCAAGCTCTTTTTTCATGCGAATTAGCTCATACTGCATGTCCTGACGAAGTTTTAAGTCAAGTGCACCAAGCGGCTCATCAAGAAGAAGCACCTTAGGCTCGTTTACAATAGCACGTGCAATAGCAATACGCTGCTGCTGTCCTCCTGAAAGAGAATCTGGCATACGCTTCTCGTAACCTTTCAGATTAACAAGCTTTAATGCATATGCAATCTTATCTTTAATATACTGCTTTGACTTTTTCTTGATTTTTAAGCCAAAAGCGATGTTTTCCTCGATTGTCATATTAGGAAAGAGTGCATATTTCTGGAATACAGTATTTAATGCTCTCTTATGAGGCGGAAGGGATGTAATATCCTGTCCGTCAAAAATAACCTTTCCCTTGTCAGGTGTCTCAAAACCGCCGATGATACGAAGCGTTGTGGTCTTTCCGCAGCCGCTCGGTCCTAACAGCGTTACAAATGAATTTTGATAAATATCAAGATTTAAATCATCTAGTATCATCTGCCCATCATAGCTTTTCGTGATACCCTCCAATTTAACCAGCGATTCTTTCATTGTACTATAAAACCATGCCTTTCACACATTTTTTCTGATACCTGATCAAAATGTCGGCGGTGAACTAATCCAAAGTACTGTCGCGCCTACCTTTGATGTTAAGTAATGCTGCTTACCAGATACATAGTAAAAAGTTTCTCCCTTTTTTGCCCGGTAAACCTTATTTCCCAGATGAATTGTGACAGCGCCGTTTAAGACATATCCAAACTCTTCTCCCTCATGTGGGTTGTCTGGATCTGTTGATCCTCCCGGCTCTAATTTCAAAAGAATGGGCTCCATCTGATTTTTCTGTGCATTTGGAACGATCCACTCAATCGTATTTTCGTTCTCTTCATCCTTCTTAATAAAGTAATCTTCCTTTGTAAATACAATCTGTTCTTCGGGTTCTTCTGTAAAAAACTCGCTGACAGAAACGCCCAGACACTGCAAAATATCCATCAGTGTCGCAATCGATGGAGAGGTCAGATCCCTCTCTACCTGTGATATAAAGCCCTTCGATAACTCCGCGCGGTCTGCCAGCTCTTCCTGCGTCAACCCCTTCATGACTCTCAGCTGCTTTATCCTCTGTCCGATTTCCACATTTACCTCCCATATTGCATCCATGTGACTGCAAAACAAACAATAAAACAGATTTTGTAAAAGCGAAGTAAAGCTAAACAAAATGTTTTGTATTATTTCTGCAATCCTATTATTAAACCTCAGGTTTAGTTTTGCTAAACTCACAATAGACAATTATACCTATTTTTTTTATGTTGTCAAGTAATTTTATTTGAATATTTTCCCAAAATGTGGTATGCTTAGGTATGGCAGTTTAGCAGACTCTGCCACATGATTTGAATGAATCTGTCTGCAGCCGTTTTTGAGTGTAAATCAGGCAGATGCAGCGGCATTTATATAACTAGGAGGTTTACTTTTATGGCACAAAAATATGTTGCATATGTAGGCTCTTACACCTATTATGGTTCCAGCAAAGGCATCAGCATTATGGACGTAGATGTAGAAAAGGGCATCTTTACAAAGCGAAAGGAAGTTTCTGTCAACAATTCTTCTTATCTTGTTGCTTCTCGCAATAACAAATATTTGTATTCTGTTGTTGATGAGGGTGTTGCCGCATTTAAGATCCTTCCTGACGGTGATCTGGAATATTTAAACACTGCTTCTATCCGCGGTATGCGTACCTGTTATCTGACTGTTGATAAGGCTGGAAAGTTTTTAGTTACTGCTGGTTATCACGATGGTAAGATGACTATTCTTAATATCAATAAGGATGGCTCTGTTGGAAGCATTGCATCTGAAATCTTTGATCACGGTACTGGTACAATCGGTGAGCGTAATTTCCGCCCACATGTCACTTGCGTTCAGTTTACTCCGGACGAAAAGTTCCTATGCATGGTAGATACTGGTCTTGATAACATTAAGGCATATCGTTTTGATCACTCTAATGGTCATCTTACACTTGCCGATATCATTCACTGTGAATTAAATTCTGCACCGCTTCGTATGCTCTTCTCAAAGGATGACCGTCATATGTACATGATCTCTGAGCTGAAGAATTATGTAACAGTCTATAATTATCTTCCTCATCCAAATGAGCCTGAGTTTCAGTTTAAGCAGCTTGTATCCACACTGCCAAAGAAATATGACGAGCAGTCTGCTGCATGTGCAATGCAGTTTACAAGCGATGATAAATATCTGTTTTGCTCTAATGCCGGAGACAACAGCTTTGCACTGTATGAGCGTGATCCGGAGAACGGCCTTCTTTACATGAAATGCGTTCTTCCAATCAGCGGTGATTTCCCGAAGCACATTTCTGTCTTCCCTGATAATAAGCATGTTGCAAGTATTAACAAGAACTCTAACTCAATTACTTTCTTTACTGTTGATTACGAGAAGGGTCTTCTTGTTATGAATGGCCGTCCGCTTAATGTTGATACACCTAACTGCTGTAAGATTGTTCCGATTGAGGGATAAAGTTATATAAAGCCGCGGGGGTTCCCGTGGCTTTTTTCATGCCTATGAAGAATTGTGCATATACTAATAGGGATTTACGCTGATGTGAAAGGATTTCTAATTTATGAGTCTTCTTCGTTCGTTTTCTTCTGACACGCCTGACAGCGGCTTTCTTTTGACTACTGTTCTTTCTGCGCAAAATAATTATCCTATTGATGGTGCCAGCGTTTCTATAGCTGACGAATCTGATCCTGACACGATTTTGGAGGAGCTTTCAACAAATTCTGTCGGTCAGACACCTGATTTATCTGTCGCAACACCGCCTATTGACTACAGCCTAAAGCCTGATGAACCACGCCCTTATTCTGCACTGATTCTCACGATCAGTGCACCTGGCTTTGAACCTCTTACTATTCGCGGTACTGAGGTGCTTCCTGACCAGACTGCTATCCAGATGGCACGTCTTCGCCCTATTGGATCTAGTTTAAATAATTTAATTGAGATTCCTGAGCATACACTTTATGGCACCTATCCCCCTAAAAATCCTGAGGCCGAGGTAAAACCCTCCTACGAGTCAGGTGAGGTTGTATTAAGCCGTGTAGTTATTCCAGAAACTATTGTTGTCCATGACGGCACACCATCTGACCGCACGGCACCAGATTACTACGTGCCTTACAGAGATTATATTAAAAATGTAGCTTCCAGTGAAATTTATGCAACGTGGCCGAAAAGTGCTCTTGTGTCAAATATCCTAGCAATCATGTCTTTCACGCTCAACCGTGTGTATACAGAATGGTACCGCAATCAAGGCTATGATTTTACAATAACATCATCAACTGCATATGATCATAAATGGATTTATGGACGCAATATTTTTGATTCCATTTCTATTATCGTTGATGAGATTTTTGACCAGTATCTGTCACGTCCTGATGTGCGACAGCCCATTTTGACTCAGTACTGCGATGGAAAGCGTGTTTCATGCCCTAACTGGATGAGCCAGTGGGGATCAGCATCGCTTGGCGAGCAGGGCTATTCACCTATCGAAATTCTTCGCTATTATTATGGTGATGATCTCTATATTAATACTGCACAGCAGATCGCAGGTATCCCGGCATCATGGCCGCGCTATGATTTGACAGTAGGAAGCTCTGGTCCAAAGGTACAGCAGCTTCAGGAGCAATTACTTGAAATATCGAAGGTCTACACTACTATTCCTCCCCTCACGCCAACTGGCTACTATGATGAGGCAACTGCTGAGGCAGTTCGCGCCTTTCAGAATATTTTCGGGCTGCCACAGACAGGCGTGGTAGACTTTGCCACCTGGTACAAGATTAGTTATATCTATGTAGGGATTACGAGAATGGGAGAATTAAATTAATCTGCAAAAAGAGGTCTGACCAAATGGGCAGACCCCTTTTTAACAAAAGTGATTTTTATTTTGTTTTACTCAACAACTTCTCCTGCTCTTGCTGCATCTTCTGCTGCTGCACGAAGTGTTACCTCGTTCTCCTGGAACTCTACACACTGATCATAGCCATACTCGTTTGCCTGTGCAACCATATCAGCTACGATCTTGTCAAATTCTTCATCGGAGGAAGCGTAGATTGCCTTCCAAGAACCTTCTTTAATACATGTTGTTACCTGTGTCCATACAAGCTGAAGCTCATCAGATCTTACGCCTGCAGAATACATGGTACCAGGTGCAATGTGAAGATTTACATTCTTGAAGTAATCATCAAACAGTTCGCAGTTATTGTGATCTCTCCAATCCTGCTCAATCTCAGAACCTGCTGCAGAGTTAAAGCTTGACCATCTCTTGTAGTTATAAGTCTCGCCAACCTTTGAATCAAGATTTGTTGTATCAAGTGCCCATGTTGTATTGTTGATCTTGAAGTTTCCATCTTCGAAGGTACCGCTGTAGCCATCAGACATTTCTGTCTTTCCATCAAGCTTTGCAGTCTTTCCAAGATCAGTAAAGCATGTATTTCCATCCTCATCATAATACCAGCATACATCCTTTGGACCATACTCAAGTGTCATACGTCCTTCTGGTGTTGCAAGCCAGTTGATGATTGCCATACAAAGCTCTGGATACTCAGTATTTGCACCGATGGTCCACGGTCTGTTTCCGCCATAAATATTCTGGCCGTAAGCGATTGGCTCTGCTTCTGACGGCGGACACGGAGCCATCATCTTGCCGTCTGATGTGTGAGCCTCGCTGTTATACAGAGAAGATCCAAGGAAATTAAATACATTCATGAAAGCAGTACCATTCTGATAATCCTCAACCATGCCATCATATCCCTGTGTCTGGGAATCTGGATCTAAAAGTCCCTTCTGGTACAGAGTATTATAGAATTTCAGAGCTGTCAGGTATGGTCCATTCTCCTCTAAGCATGGATGATACTCCTGCTTATCAGAATCATAAAGACCAATTCCAAACTCATCATAGCCAAAATATGCAGATGCAGTTGACTTTACAAACATAACCATATCGCCGTCCCAGTCTGCGAATAAGGATACACCGTAAGTTGTCTTTCCATTATCATCTGTCGGGCAAAGTTCCTTCATCTGTGCCAGAACATCTACCATATCATCAAGATTTTTGATTTCCGGATAGCCAAGCTCCTTATAAAGATCCCAGCGAAGATCCCACTCATACATGATATCCTGACGCTGATTAGCATCTGTTGCAATATCAAATCCGATTCCATATGTTGTTCCGCCGGAAATCTGTGTATTCTTCTCAAGTGCCGGCTGCATATGCTCTGCAATATATGGACCATATTCACTGAGGATATCATCCTCGTTCCAGTCAAAGAGCATGCCCTTATCTACTGCCTGCAGATATTCATCACCGTCATTTCCCCAGATTACAAGATCGCCGAGATCACCTGACTCCATACGTGTCTCATAAGTTCCATCACTGTCAGGAATGATATTTAACTTTACATTAAATTTCTCTAACATAACCTGTCCAAACCAACCGATCTGCTCACCTGAATAGTTTGCCAGCTGGTCAAATACATTCAGTGTAACAGTCTCATCCGGAATCACGTCCTCCGGAATAGCCTTTGCAGGATCCTCAGTCTCATCTGCTGCTACAGGAACAACAAACATTGATGCGGACATAGCTGCCGCCATAAACAGTGCACTCGCTTTTCTCAATTTCATATTTTTCTTCCTCCTAATTTTTATATGCTCCGCGCTCTTGCGGTTAACATCATTTATTATCCCTTGACAGCTCCCAGCATAATTCCCTTTTCAAAGTAACGCTGCATGAACGGATATACAACAAGAATCGGAATAACCGTTACCATGGAGATTGTGTACTTGATTACCTTGCCGCTGAGTGCTGACTTTACTGCTGAATCACTGACAGAACCGCCTGACTGCATCAATGCACTTAGATTAGATGCCTGATTTAAATAAATGTAGAGACGATGCTGAAGTGTATAAAGCTCTGGCTTTGATGACATCAATATCAAAGAATCAGTGAATGAGTTCCAGTTTCCAACTGCACCGAAGATCGCAATGGTCGCTAATATTGGCTTGCTGAGCGGCCAGATAATCTGTGCAAATATACGGATATGAGAAGCGCCGTCAATCTTTGCGCTTTCCTCAAGCTCCTTCGGAATAGATTCGATGTAGGTTTTTACAAGAATAATATTGTATGGTGCCACAATACCTGGGATTATGTAAGCCCAGTAGGTATTTGTCAGACCAAGCATCTGCATATTCAAAAACCAAGGAATTAATCCGGCATTGAAATACATCGTGATTACGATAAAACGGTACCAAACTTTTCGTCCCCACATCTCCTGCTGTGTTACAAGATAACCTATGAAGGCTGATGCGGCAACCATAAGCGCCGTACCAAACACAGTTCTTGTGACTGATACGATAAAGGAGCTCATCAAATCACTTACATTTAAAAGTGCTGCATAATTTCCAAAATGAATGCCTCTTGGAATAAAATTGATCAGTCCCTTTATAACAAGATCGTTGTCGCTGATCGTATTGATAAACAGATAGTAGAATGGAAAGATACATATAATCGTAAACAACGTGTATACAACATAATTGATTACATTAAAAATTTGATCTCCCACACTAGTGCGGTATCTATTTTTATGTGTTTTTTCATATAATTTCTCGGCCTTTAAATCGGCCTTTTCCTGTGCTGTCTTTGCCATTGTCCCCTCCTTATACGATACTCTCACCACGGATCAGCTTAGACGCACCATTTGCTAAAAACAAAAGCGTAACACTGATAACCGATTTGAGCATACTGACAACGGTGGTCAGCGGTATGGAGCCTTGTCCAATACCAAGCTCATACACATACAGATCCAAAACACGTATAGATGTCGCATTCGTCGCATTCTTGAATACAAGATACTGATCCATGCCATTGCTTAATACGTTTGCAATGGACATCAAAAGCAATACACAAAAGGTCGGAATAAGACCTGGCACGGTGATGTGCCACATACGCTGGAAGCGTCCTGCGCCGTCAACTGTTGCTGCCTCATAAAGCTGCTGGTCAATACCTGAGATACCAGCTATGTAAATGATTGCGCTCCATCCGATTCCCTTCCAGGTTCCCCAAAGCCACATCTTAAGCCATGTATGTGAACCGTTCATAAGAAGATTATGTCCTTCACTCCATATTCCAAGATTAACAAGAATACTGCTTAAGAATCCATCTGTAGAGAAGATACATGTTGCAATTGAGTATACTAATACCCAGCTGATGAAATTCGGAACAGTAGTAAAGGTCTGAACAAAACGTCTAAACTTAAGGTTTTTAATCTCACAAAGGAATATCGCAAATGCCATTGGCATCCAACTTGTTAAAATTCCAATTCCGCTCATGCCAAGCGTATTTTTCATTACATTTCCAATATCCTTTACCGTTGCTGGATTTTTCAAAAGCTCTGTGAACCACTTAAATCCAACAAAGTTTGCCATGCTCAGAGAATCGCCGGCTTTGTAGTCAAAGAATGCATATCTCCAGCCCCAAAGCGGCAAATATGAAAATACTGCAACAAGTGCTAAAAATGGCATAAGCATCAAAAATAGAGTATACTTTGTCTCCATTTCAAACTTCTTTTCGCTCTTTTGCTTTTTAAGAAGAAGTATGGCTACAATAGACGAAACGATTAAAATGACTGCAAATGCGGTCATAATTGTAACGCTCTTTGGCAGCATAGGCTCGATTTTATCCACTTTCTCACTAGCGCTTATCTGCTTGTATGCTGTAGAAATCATCACGATACCAGCTGTCATCACCACACCGCTTATCAAAGAAAAAATATTTCCAAGCTTCTTTAAGCGTATATTTCCTAGTGACATACAGGCTGCTGCTACGCCTGATGCAATGCCGACACACATAATGATTGCGCCTGCACAGTCAAGCATGAAGCTTTCTTGTGATACCCATCCCTTCTTAAATGCACGGCCAAAACCATTTGTCAACGTACTATATGAAATACCTGACGTAAAGAGTGACAGATTCTTATTGATCATTTCACTAATTCTTGCTGGGTTCAGACTCGGTATAAATAAAAAGACAACCGACAGCAGAACGGCAGCGCGAATTACATAATAGAGATAATCATAAGCCTGGCGCTGTTTTGCTTTTTTTTGATTCATTTTCTTCCCCTTTCTGTCTGTTGTCTGCGGTAACGTTTTCGCTTTTTCTCAAAAAAAAATAATAAATCACATTGTATTATTATTTTTTCAAAGACAACTTTATGTTATTTTTATTATAATACTGACTATCTAAATTTGCACTGGTGTTTTTTGAGGTATATACTGGTATTTTTTATTATTTTACTTGTTTTCTTCTTTGCTTTGTAGTACAATATGTGAAACGCAATCGTTTTCTTTTTTTGCTTTTTGTCTCTTTTGTACGATAAATTAGAAAAATTCGTGAGGTGTTAATATGTATTCTTGTGAAACCTTATTTCCTGCCCATAATCAAATCACGATCATCAAGAATCCTTCTGCTGCAGAAGGCCGCCACAATCATACCTTTTTTGAGCTTAATTGTATAAAAACTGGACGCTGTCTTGTTGAGTTGGGGGGGCATTCTTTTTTTCTGCCCGCTGGCTCCTTTGCCTTTTTGCCGCCTGACACAGCTCATCTTGTTCATCCAAATCAAGACTGCATCTGGTATCAGCTTCTGATCGCACCTGATGTTCTTGAGCAGCTGCTTTCTTTTGATAACAATATTTTCTGCGAATTTTTTCTGCAGTCTGTCTTTACTAAGGAAAGCACTGACTGCCTGATCAGCCATACTGCCATCGCAGAACCTGATGCTTGGCTACTGCTTGATGCAATGACACAGGAATGTCAGAAAGCTGATCTTTACAGTGAAAAAATGCTTTTTCATCTGCTGCTTACACTTTTTTATAAACTAATGCGAATTGGTGAGATGACGATTCTTGGATCACATGATTTTGCTAAGAAGACTCATATGGCTGTCATTGCACGCTATATGCTGCAAAACTATACATGCGCATCGCTTGCCGGACTGGCAGATCAGCTTAACTATTCTCTTTCCTACTGCTCTCACTTTGTTCTGGAGAATACTGGCTTTACCTTTAAACAGCTGCAAAAAAAGATCCGCATGCAAAAGGCAGTCAGTTACCTTTTATATGCGGACACACCAGTAAATCTTATTGCTGAGCAGCTTGGCTACAGCTGTTCAGAGAACTTTATGAAGGTCTTTAAACAAGAATACGGCCTCACTCCTACGCAATATCGCGCAAGAATGAAGCCGCAGTGAATCATTCCCTTACTTAATTATTATTCTTACGATAACTACGAATTGCTCCGCTGCTATGCAGGATGATTCTTTGACTTTTATCCCCTATTATCGTTCATATATTGGATCATTCCTGGTCCTAATTTTTCTGTTGGGCGCGCCAGAAAGCCGTGCGCTTCGTAGAAGCGCTCTCGTCCTTTCGCGCACATTAGATCAAACATCATCTCAGTACCTGGAAGACGAAGACTTTCGACGTACTGAGTCAGTCTTGAAAGAACAAGTGATCCGATTCCATACCCTTGCGCCTGCGGCGGAATGACAAGATCCTGCACGTAGCAGATGACTGCACCATCTCCTACCAGACGTCCCATGCCAATTGGCTGTCCTGCCAGATAGGCGCCGACAACAAGAAGACTATTATCGAGTGCCTTCTGTGCCTGCTCACGTGATAATTTCTTCCAGCCGACAAGCGCACGAAGCTTTAGATATTCGTCTACTGTCAGCTTATTGTCGATCAATTCTATCATATCAAGATCTACTTGTCTTGGCATCGTTTTTACCTTACTTTCCTTCGTATGTGATAACGGACTCTACATCATAACCTGCCAGGCGCTCTCTTCCCTTTAATCCAGCCAGCTCCATGACAAATGCAATCTTTACAACTTCTGCACCAAGGCTCTCTGCTAACTTTACAGCCGCCTCTACTGTTCCGCCTGTTGCAATCAAATCGTCGATGATGACAACTTTCATGCCTGGACGAAGATCTTCCTTATGAATCTCAATCTCCGCTGTGCCGTATTCAAGATCGTACTTTGCAGAAACAGTCTCTCTTGGCAGCTTTCCCTTCTTTCTTACCGGGATAAATGCCTTATGCAAATTGTAGGCAATCGGCATACCAAAGATAAAGCCTCTTGACTCTAAGCCAAGTACTGCATCAAACTCAACACCCTCTAACATTTCCTGAATCTTGTCTATGGACAGCTTTAATCCGTCAGCATCACGAAGGATTCCAGTTATGTCACGGAAAATGATACCTGGCTCCGGAAAATCCGGAATACTGATTACATAATCTTCAATTCTTTTCATTCGTTTTTCCACCTTTGTTTATTTTTTATTCCTTACCTGAATGTATACGCGATCACAAACAGCACTATCAGATGCACAGGATAGAAAAAATAAAATGCATATTGTACCTTTTTGCTTGAATAGCCTTTTCTTCCATTATAAAGTGCAATTGGAAACAGTGCAAAAAATCCATATATTTCGAAGCTGTTCTTATAATAAAGTACAAATATTCCAAGTGCCGCAAATACTACGTGAATCATCTGAGAGACTGCCGGTGTGTATGGCCTAAAAACCTTCTCCCATGGCTCATTCATAAGACCCATGACAGCGATGCACACAACTCCGCTCCAGTCATAATCAGTATGAAAGATGAATTTTGCCATGTAACCGTATCCAAATACAAGGACTGGCCACACCAGATATTTCCAGTCTTGATCAACTACCTTCATAAATGTAACAATCATCATGCCAAACAGCAACGTAAGAAATACATTTTGTGAAGACATATCAATCTGAAAATTTTTTAATGCCAGATCAAATGGAATCTCAGAAATTAAGGCAAGCAGTGCCAGACGCGCCATGTAGCGCTTCCAGTTTTTTGTGTACCGCACTCCCTCCACTATCTGGAAGCAGAATATAGGAAAAGCAATGCGTCCGATCATTCTGCCAATCCAGTAAAGTGTAGTTCCAGTTCCTGGCACGATATGCCTTGAAATGTTCCATACATCGACACCATATGGATCGATACAGGAGGCAAAGAGATGATCGATAAACATTGTGACCATTGCAATAATTTTTAATGCAAATGCACTCATGCTTCACCGCCTTTCTCTTTAGTAACAAGATTATTCTTCGCCATCCGGTTCTACATCATCCTCGAGATTTGCAGTGTAAACCTGACGCTTCATTGCCATCTCATCACTTGCCAGATACTCATCGTATGTGGTAATCTTATCAATAAATCCGCCTGGAAGCAGCTCGATAATACGGTTTGCAGTTGTCTGGACGATCTGATGGTCTCTTGAGGAGAACAAAATTACACCTGGGAACTTCATCATACCGTTATTTAATGCTGTGATAGACTCCATGTCTAAGTGGTTTGTTGGCTCATCAAATACTAATACGTTTGCACCAGAAATCATCATCTTGGAGAGCATACAGCGAACCTTCTCTCCTCCTGATAAAACGCGAACCTTCTTCGCACCGTCATCACCAGCAAAAAGCATACGTCCAAGGAAACCTCTTACATAAGTGATATCCTTTACAGGGGAGTACTGCTGCAGCCAGTCATAGATCACAAGATCGCTGTCAAACTCAGCGGAGTTATCCTTCGGGAAGTATGCCTGAGATGTTGTTACACCCCACTTGAAGCTTCCTGAATCTGGCTCCATCTCACCCATTAAGATCTGGAATAATGTTGTCTTTGCCAGCTCGTTTGAACCAACAAATGCAACCTTATCGTCATGACGCAGTGTAAAGCTGATATTGTCAAGCACCTTTACACCATCGATTGTCTTACTTAAATTCTCGACTGTCAGAACCTCATTTCCGATAGTACGGTCTGGTCTAAAGTCGATGTATGGATACTTTCTGGAAGATGGACGCATATCGTCAAGCTGGATCTTCTCAAGTGCTCTCTTACGTGATGTTGCCTGCTTGCTCTTAGATGCATTTGCGGAGAAACGCTGGATGAACTCCTGTAACTCCTTAATCTTTTCTTCCTTCTTGCGGTTTGCTTCCTTCATCTGCTTAATCATAAGCTGAGAAGACTCATACCAGAAATCATAGTTACCAGAATACAGCTGAATCTTTGCATAGTCAATATCAGCGATCTGTGTACATACCTTATTTAAGAAATAACGGTCATGGGAAACAACAATGACAGTGTTTTCAAAGTTGATCAAAAACTCCTCTAACCAGTCGATTGCTGCTAAGTCCAAATGGTTGGTCGGCTCGTCCATTAATAGAATATCTGGATTTCCAAACAAAGCTCTTGCAAGAAGAACCTTTACCTTGTCTGGACCATCAAGCTCACCCATCTTCTTATAATGAAGATCAGTTTCAATACCAAGACCATTTAACAAAGATGCAGCATCAGAATCTGCCTCCCATCCATTCATCTGTGCAAATTCTGCCTCCAGCTCACTTGCACGAATACCATCTTCATCAGAGAAATCCTCTTTTGCATAGATAGCATCCTTTTCCTTCATGATTTCAAAAAGGCGGGCATTTCCCATCATAACAGTATCTAGTACTACACAGTCATCATACTTAAAGTGATCTTGCTCCAATACGGAAAGACGCTGTCCCGGTGTCATTGTGATGCTTCCGTTTGTCGGCTCAAGCTGACCAGACAAAATCTTTAAAAATGTTGATTTTCCGGCACCGTTTGCACCGATAATTCCATAACAGTTTCCTTCTGTAAATTTGATATTTACATCTTCGAAAAGGGCGCGTTTGCCCAGACGTAATGTTACTCCATTTGCACTAATCATGTTTCCCTCTCATTCCGCCGCCTGCCTGCTGCATCTGCGGCTTATACACTCCTGTCTTCTTGTTCTCTTATCTTAATAAGCTGTCTTCTCTTGAATGACAGCTAAATATGATTACCTGATGACCGCACTTTTTGAGCATATTTATTGCTGCGGCAAGGCGCTCATCATCATAGTACGCAAATACATCATCAAACAAAAATGGCATCGGTTCGTCCTGCCACAAAAGCTTTGCAGCTGCAACACGGATGCTTAAGTAAATCTGCTCGATTGTTCCTCGGCTTACACTTTCTAACTGAATCTCCCGCTCATCTGCATACACTCTCACCTTCATATCCTGTCCAATAACAACCTTCTCATACTTTCCGTCTGTAATATCAAACAGGATTTTAGAAGCCTCACTGTTTAACAGATTTCCAAAGGTGGCACGGATACGTTCTGATACGTGATCCATTGTCTTAAGTGCCATATTGACAGATTCAATTTCTTCTGCAAGTCTGGCATTTTCTGCGGCAGCACCCTTTAGCTTCTGATCGTTTTCTTCAAGTGACAACAAAATCTTTTCTTCTTCTTTTTGCTCATGCACAAGATAAGAAAGCTCTCGCTGTGCCTTTTCATACTGCTCTTCAAGCGGCTTGCAGCGGTCGGCAGCATCCGTCGGCATCTTTGTTTTACATTCCTCAAATTCTTTTAAGCTTTGTTCAAGCTTTTCTTTTAGTTCTTTTGATATCTTCTTGGCCGCAAGCGCATTCTTTTTGTTGTCCTTACTCTTCCATGCACATAAAAACATGGAAACAACACATACAAATGCTGCACATGCCCCGATTGTAATCATCCAGAAATCGCCTCTGTTTGTCATACCGACACTGCTGTAGCGATAGATGGAAAATGCACCGGCAAGAACAGCAAGCACCAGCCATATAAGCCATCCATGTCCGCCTGCTGCCGTCATATTGGCATTAGCTGCATTTTCACTTGCCTTTTTGTCTGATTCATAGCGGCGGCGAAGCTCATTTCGCTCGCGCTCATATGCCATCAGTTCTTCCTCTGCCTGACGGCGCTCAGTCTCGATTTTTGTCTGTAAATCACTGCTTTGCTTTTCTCTAATATAACGTGAACGCTGAAGGCGGCTCAGACGCTTGCCCGACTCATCTGCCATCTTTTGATTCTTTTGATGAACGCTGTCCACATCATTTACGATCTGTGACTGCAGACTCTGCTTTTTTAATAACAGCTCCTGTTTTGCCTGCTTGACGTCGATGTTCAGATTTTTGCTCTGACTGGCATTGACTGCCATATCCTCAAGCTCCTTTGCAAGCTGCGGATCTGTAGCACTCTTTAGCTGCTCAATACAGATAGTATTAAGATAACTTGTCTCAGTGAGACCGCTCAAAATCTGTCTTAAATGCTGCTTTGCCGGCTGAAGCGACTCGCCTGTCTCATCATCAAATACACGAACCGTTGGCTGCGGTCTTAAAAAGTTTCGCTCGATTCTGTATACTTTATCATCTTTTTTAATCCACATTCTTCCGCAAAAATCATGCGGTGTCTCCCATGGAAGATAATGACTGTAACGCTCATTTCCCTCCTCTGTATCCGGGATGCCAAACAGCATACTGCGCACAAATGCATGAATCGTGGATTTTCCAGCCTCATTTTTGCCATACACAATATTCAGGCCGGACGTAAATGTAATTGTTTTTAAATGGAATTTTCCAAAATGTGTCAATTCCAGCTTTAGAATATTCACTTGCTACCCCACTTCCCTGTCTGTTACTGTGTCTTCTGTACGGCATTTAAAAGTGCCTCCAAGCCGCAGTAAAGTGCTTTTTGCTCACGCGTTCCTGCCGGTTCTTTTAAAAACTCTTCCAGATACATACCGATCATATCATCCTTATGCTCATCTAAAAGTGCCACCAGATTGTAGTCTGGCATTGTGCCGTCCTTTACATCTGCCACATTGCCAAGCGCAAGAAGACGTGCTCTGTCATATGGCTCTTTGGGCTGATAACGTCCTTCAAGACTAATCGTGAAGATGTTATCGCTGCCATACTGATTGATTGCAGCTGTCAGCTTTTCTTCCAGCTCATCCTCTGTAATATCACTTGACAGGCGCACCTTAATATTGATGTATTCACGGCAGGCAAACGGTACGAACCTAATCGTTGTACTATCCTCGTTAATCTCTCCGAGAATAAATCCATGCTTGCCTGTTTCATGTACGCTAAGAGGCTCAAGTGATCCGGCATAAGCCATGTGCATACTTTGCATAACGCTTGCCTTGTGCTCGTAGCCAAGTGCAATATAGTCAAAGCCTTTTTCAGACAACTCTGAAAGATCTGCCGGCATATGATTATCATCACCTGTATAGCCAAGCAAAATCTGATATTCACTTTCTTTATCTGGTCTTGCATCCTCCAGATACGGCTTGCCTTCTGTCGGAGCATAGTAGCTGCATCCATGAACAGATGTATTTATGTTTCCCAGCTGCACATTCATGCAATGCTTATCAGACAGCATATGTACCCATGACTGCCACGGATATGTCTTCCACGGACTATCTTCTGTGATATAGTCAGATGCACCGGCAATCATGACAACTTCTGTGGCGGTCAGTCTGGCAAACAGCTTTGCTGCCCGGTCAAGATCTGCCCAGACGGGAGGTCGATCAAAGAGATCGCCTGCGATTAATAACAGGTCGATCTCTTTTTCATTACACGCATCTATCACTGCAGCAAATGAGTCCCAAATTTCTTCTGCACGGTTCTTTCCCCAGAGAAATTCTGCTTCAGGGCTGCTGCCCAGATGCAAGTCTGCTATGTGTATAAAGCGCATTTGGTCTCCTCTCTTGTTTTATGCAACCCGCAAGTTCGACGAAGGCGGTTCGACGATTGTTTTGTCGGCGTCACTTTTCCGCAGGTACCTGTTACCGTATTTATTATCATACTTTGTTTTGAAAGTCCTGCTACAACGTTCCGCCTCGTAAAATCAACTCGTCTCACCGCTAATTCAGATTACGATGTTGCCACCATAAACTATACTCATCTGCCCAGCAAGGTTGTCCTTGTTATAAATATACATTAGATATCACAGTTATTTACAGTTCTTGGGAATGGGATTACGTCGCGGATGTTGCCCATTCCTGTCAGGTACATAACGCAGCGCTCAAATCCCAGACCAAAGCCTGCATGACGTGCACTTCCGTACTTTCTTAAATCCAGATAGAAGCCATAATCTTCTTCGTTTAAGCCAAGTTCTTTCATACGCTCTGTCAGCTTTGTATAGTCGTCCTCTCTCTGGCTTCCTCCGATGATTTCTCCGATACCTGGTACGAGGCAGTCCATTGCGGCAACTGTCTTTCCATCTTCATTTTGCTTCATGTAGAATGCCTTGATTTCCTTCGGATAATCAGTTACAAATACAGGACGCTTGAAGATCTCCTCTGTCAGATAACGCTCATGCTCTGTCTGTAAATCACAGCCCCAGCTTACCTTATAATCAAACTTATCATTGTGCTTCTCTAAAATCTCGATTGCCTCTGTGTAGGTGACATGACCAAACTCAGAGTTTAATACGTGATTTAAGCGATCTAATAATCCCTTGTCGATGAAGGAATTGAAGAACTCCATCTCCTTTGGTGCCTTCTCTAATACATAGCGAATTACATACTTTAACATTTCCTCTGCTAACTTCATATCATCATTTAAATCAGCAAATGCCATCTCAGGCTCGATCATCCAGAACTCTGCTGCATGACGTGTAGTGTTTGAGTTTTCTGCACGGAATGTCGGCCCAAAGGTGTAGATGTTTCTAAATGCCATTGCATATGTCTCACCGTTTAACTGTCCACTTACAGTCAGGTTAGTTGGCTTTCCAAAGAAGTCCTGTGAGTAGTCAACCTTTCCATCCTCTGTCTTCGGGATGTTGTTTAAATCCATAGTTGTTACCTGAAACATCTCGCCTGCACCCTCGCAGTCACTTCCAGTGATCAATGGAGTGTGCACATATACAAAGCCCTTCTCCTGGAAGAACTGATGAATAGCAAATGCGATCAAAGAACGAACACGGAAAACTGCCTGGAAGGTGTTTGTACGCGGACGCAGATGGGAAATGGTACGCAGATATTCCATGCTGTGACGCTTCTTCTGTAACGGATAGTCTGGTGTAGATGCACCCTCAACTGTAACAGTCTCTGCCTGGATCTCAAATGGCTGCTTTGCCTGCGGTGTAGCAACTAATGTTCCCTTTACAATCAGGGCTGTACCTACATTGCACTTTGAGATCTCTGCAAAATTCTCCATTGTATCATGATATACTACCTGAATTGGCTCAAAGCTAGTTCCATCGCTGAGTACGATAAATCCAAATGTCTTGGAATCACGGATACTGCGAATCCATCCTCCTACTGTTACTTCCTTATCCATATACGCGTCCGGCTGCGCAAAAATTTCGCGGACTGTAATTAATTCCATAATTGCCTCCTTTTAGTAAATGAAATTGCGGCAGCAAATTTTTTTCATAACAGCTGCACACAGTTGTTTTTAATTATACCGCGAATAAACGAATATGACAACTGCCTTTTTTCGCAATCCCGGTACTTTACAGTTGTTTTTTCATAAGATAAAATAGAAGGCAGCAACTTCCATAAAGAAAGGATCCTTTTTTATGAACCAAATCTATCTTGATCATGCCGCAACGACCCCACCTCTACCAGAGGTCTGCGACACTATGATCTCTTATATGAAAAGTGAATGGGGAAATCCCTCTTCGCTGTATGATTTTTCCGATGAACCACGACGCGCCGTTTTGGACGCGCGTGCACATACTGCCGCCCTGATCCATGCTGATCCAAAGCGCATATTCTTTACTTCCGGCGGCTCTGAATCTGACAGCTGGGCACTTATTGGTTGCGCACGGCTGCTTCGCTGTAAAGGAAATCACATCATCGTCTCTGCTATTGAACATCATGCAATTTTGCATGCAACCGCCTTCCTTGAAGATGAAGGCTTTGAGGTGACTTATCTGATGCCTGATGCAGCCGGCTTCATTCACCCTGAAAATCTTCTAAAGGCAATGCGCCCTGATACGATTCTTGTGTCAATTATGATGGCAAATAATGAAATTGGTACGATACAGCCAATTTCTGATTTAGCTTATATTGCTCATACAAACGGCTGTGAGGGCTGTCTTTTTCACACTGATGCTGTTCAGGCATACGGACAAATTCCTATTGACGTAAAACGTCTTGGAGTTGATCTTTTAAGTGCCAGTGCACATAAAATTTATGGACCAAAGGGCATCGGTCTTTTGTATATCCGCGATGGCGTTACACTGACACCACTTATATTTGGCGGAGGGCAGGAAAGTGGCATTCGCGGAGGCACAGAAAATGTACCGGCAATTGCAGGCTTTGGCGTGGCAGCAAAAATCGCATTTAATCAGATGCGCGCCACAATGCGTCACGAAATTGCCCTTCGCAATTATCTGATTCAACGAGTACTGCATGAAATTCCATTTTGTCAGTTAAATGGCAGTCACCAAAATCGTCTTCCCGGCAATGCAAACTTTTCATTCGAATATGTCGAGGGCAGCTCCCTTCTTATGATGCTTGACGCGCAAGGTATCTGTGCATCATCTGGCTCTGCTTGTGCCTCTTCATCTGCGGAGCCGTCCCATGTACTGACTGCAATCGGATTGCCTGATGAGCTTGCACATGCTTCGCTTCGTCTGACACTTGGACGAAACACAACAAAAAAAGAGCTGGACTTAGTTGTTTCAATATTAAAAGAAACAATTGACCAGCTCAGAAGTATTTCTGATTCTTATCTTAATCGGATTTCGCGATAGTTGCCTCTTCGCTTACTGTATAAGATATGAACGGCATATAATAACTCAAATGCTACGATGGCTGCCTGTACTAATAAACTTACAGGCAGCCAATGCTGCGTAATCCAGTTTTGTTTATAATTTCCCATGTAATTAATCATATCAAAAATTGCACTGCGGCTTCCCGCCTGGTAATTTAATACACCATAAAATGTGACAACTGGATTAGTAAGAAGCAGATAATGATACCAGGATACAGGACTTCCCAACTGATCTCCATAGACTGATGAGCTGTACAAAAGGCTCGGTGCAAGATGAACAAATAATGTTCCTCCAATCAAAATCAGATTTGATGCATAGGCAGAAAGCGCCGCGTAGACTGAACGATTTGCACCTGCTGAGCAGAGAATGGAGAGCGAACAAATCTCAAGTGCAACAACAAGAAGCACGCTAATCATTGCAATAAGATCGCGCATCTGAACACCACCGTACACAAATACAAGTGAAAAAACTGGAAGTGATGTCACAATAAGCACAAACATCATATTCATGCAAGAAACAAGCTTTCCTAAAATCACCTGCCATGGCGAAACACCCGTCGATAAAAACAGCTCCAGATTTCCATTTTCGCGCTCCTGACTGATGCCAGTTCCTGCAAGTGCCGGGGCGATAAAAACGATCATCAAACATTCTGCCATCGCAAGCGTAAGATATAGCTGTAGCAGTGCGGCATAATCATTTTCACTGCTCGTCTTTATGTAGCTTACCATGTTCATGAATACAACTATTGCTATAACAGCAATCACACTGTTAACAGAAAGAACAGCAATTAGAAATGCCTTGCTGCGGTTTGCTGCCCAACGATCCTTTTCATATATTGGATTATGGAATTTGCTCATCTTCTCCCCTTTCCGCCTGAAATTTCACGCTCTAACAGATTTTCCAGACTGCTCTGCCCACGGCTAAATGAGTATACCTTGACATTGCTTTCTATAAGTTTTTTTAAAAGTGCAGCTTCATCTTTGATGCCTCCAGCAAAATGCATAACGATAAAATTACCATCTCTTGAAATCGTGCGCACAAGCGCTTCCTTTCGCAAAATGGCAACAGCTGCCTCAGGCGCTTCACAGACACGAAGATATAAAAGTGCCTCGCTTCTTGCCTGACGAAGAATATCTGACAGATTTCCTTCGCTTATAATGCGTCCCTTCTCAATAATACCGATCTCACCGCAAAGATGCGCTGCATCTGGAAGTGACTGCGATGCCATTAAGACAGTTACCTCATCCTCTGCAAGAATAGCAAACAATTCCTCCATCGCAAGCTTTTGTGCACTCTCCATCCCATTAAATGGATCATCAAGAAGCAGCAGGCGCGGACGATGAAGAATCGCCCGCAAAAATGAAAGTTCTCTTCTGACACTAGCAGACTGCTCCTCCACAAGCTGCTCTGCTCTTCGCTCAAGGTGCCCCATCTGAAGCACCTCCATGCAGCGCTCTCTCGCTGCAAGACCATAAAGTCCCTGCGCATGTGCATACACTTCGAGATACTCCATTACCTGAAGACGCGGAAAATAACCATCCTGCGATCCCATATAGCCCAGAATACGAATAATATTTTTCTTATTTTCTCGTTTTGACACATCCATCCCATTAATGTAAATATTTCCGCTTTGCGGCTCTAAAAGACCAGAACAAAGACGAAGAAGTGTTGTCTTACCTGACCCTTTTCTGCCAAGAAGCGCATAAAAGCTGCCCGGCGTAACGTTTAGCGTAAGCTCGTCGATCAAAGTCTTATTTTTTACCTTAAATGTAAGCTGATTTACAGACAGCATACATGCCTCCTATCTCATAGTTATCATGTTACATCCGTCAGTTCTGTGTGACAGACAAACAAATAATGGTGTCATTTTCTACCGGATAATCTGTATACTGCTGTATAGCAGGCATATAATCAATTTGCGCCATAACATATAACTGCTCTTTTTTTGTATACAAATAGTATTCATAATAATCTGCTAGCTTTCCAATCCACTGACCGCGGTTTTTGTATGCTCCCTCTGAAAACTGATCTTTTGTCATCATATGAACACGTCCATTTTGCTGTTCCGTCTCCAAATCAATTGTCTCCCCCGGCTTCCAGTGCTCGATCAGTGCAAGCTCATTTCCTGTATTTACTACAGCCGATATAAGTTCGTATTCAGTATTATTTACAAGTGTTCCAAAAACTCCTGACGCATTTTCTTCAACTGTGCCTGTAATAGTTCCGATACCTGAAATATTATTTCCAAGTGCAAAACAGCGTGAGGAAAAGGCTGTCAGGTTTTCCAAAGACAAAAGTGTCTGCTCTTTAGAAAAATCAAACGACACGACACGCTTTGCATTGACAGTTCCGTTTTGTGTGCCGCTTCCCCAATAATACTCTTCCATAAGTGATGTAACATGGTATGCTGGATTAATGCTTACCTCATAGCTGCTGTTAAACGGTGCCTGAATGCTTGTATAGATTGTTTCACTATTCTCATTTTCTCTGCTGTTCTCATCAGATAATACAGTGAGGCTTCGAATAAATGGCCGTGAATAACGTGTGCTTGTTCCTACTATGAATATCAAAATGGAAAAGCATGCAGCAAGCAGACAGACAAGCGGGCGAAACCAGCGTATCCTTTTTTTCTTGCGCATCAAAAGATAAATTCCAGGAATGCCAACTACCAGATATAAAATCAAAATGGCTACATATATCCATACCTTTGGTGTCTCAGCAGATGATTTATGTGTCCTGAGTCTGTAAAGCAGCGATGAATTTTCGTAACCACTAAGAGATCTAAAATCTTCTGAGTAGCTTCCGCTTGCTCCCTTGCTCAAGATTAGAATAAACTGCGACTTTCTTTCATCTGTAAGACGTGACACAGTCTGGCTGAGTGTTTTTCCAAGAAACCATACACTTCCATCTCCAAGACTTCGGTAAAGCAGCTTTTGGTTACTGCCTGCACTAAAAGTTTTGGAGCTGCCAAATCCGTTTATATTCATTTTCTGGAGTGCTGTCCATCCGCCGCTTCCCTCAAATACAATCGTACCGCCCTCTTTTACCCAATCTAATAATGCATTTTTCACATCACTGCTTAGTTCTTCAAAATAAGCAACATCAACCGATAAAAAATCGAGCATACCATAGCCCTCTTTTTCGGTATACAAATTGTCTTCTGTGAGTGTGACAGTTCGTACTGAAACTGCTGTTCCAAGATCACTTCTTTTAATTTGCTCTGGCCATGATACGGTATCTGTCTGTTTTCCCATATGGCCTGCTAAAAGCATATTCTGCCATTCATCATATGCCTGATAGGTACATGTTCTGCTGTAAATGACACGCTCATCACTATCAAGAAGTTCAATTGTAATCTGACTGCTGTATTTCGCTGCAGGGACAATAAACGAGATCGTCTGTTCACTTTCCTCTGACAGTGGCTTTCGGTACGCATAGTAATCACTTGCATTTGTCGGCACTGTAAGAACGCATGTTTTACCCTCTTTTGCATAATCTCCATCAACATGCACCGTAACTGGAAAAGGATGTTCTTCCACAAGAATCCCTTCTCTTCCAAGACCAAGACTGACACTGACTGTTCCTGAATAGGCGCGGTACGCGCGTTTTGAAGCATTTTTACAGCCACCTGCTGTAAGCAGGCATAGGACAATTGTAAAAAACAGTACTGTGACTGCAGTGCGATGGGTAGTTTTAGCTCTCATCTGACACCTCCTGCGTAGCATGATTGTCATCCTCGATATTTTCTTCATGTGTGCTTGGCAGCATCACACTAAAAACAGTTCCCTCAAGGCTGCTTTTTGCCGCAATTGAACCTCCGTGTATACGCGCCACATTTGCTGCAATCGCAAGACCAAGACCTGTTCCTCCTGTAGCGGAATTTCTTGAACTTTCAGCACGGTAAAACTTTTCAAATACGCGGTCTAAATCCTTTTGCGGAATTACCTTTCCAAAGTTAATGATATCTACTGTGATTGCTTCTTTTTGTGTTCTCGTTTTTACAATCAGAAGCTTTCCCTCTTTTCCATACTTGATTGCATTGTTAATCAAGTTGTCAAAAAGACGCACAAGAAGCGTAGCGTCACCCTGAATTACAAAATTTGATGCATCGGGATGGTACTCGTAGTCCATCTCGTTATTCTCAAATACCGGATAAAATTCATCAAGAAGCTGCGCTAAAAGTGTTATTATATCAATTGGCTGCATATTTGTAGTCTGCTTACTGTAGCTAAGCTTAGTAAATCCAAACAAATCTTCTATCATCTGCTGCAAATGTTTTGCCTTGTCATGAGCAATCCTGATGTAATTCTGACGCGTCTCTTCTGGGAGATCCTTTCTCATGGAAAGAATATCAAGATATCCTAAAATTGATGTGAGCGGTGTACGCAAATCATGTGCAATATTAGTTATCAGCTCATTTTTTGTCTCCTCTGCCTGCTTTTCTTTTTCAAGAAGCTGCTCGATCTCCTCTGCCATGTGATTGACCTGCATTGCAATATCTGACAGCTCATTATCGCCTCGCACTGGAATACGCGTATTAAAATGTCCTTCTGAAATCTCCTGAAGAGATGCTGAAATCTTTCTTGTATATTTGAGTGTTCGATGCTGAAGCATACCAAACACAAAAGCAAACACACATATGCCAATCAGCAGATAAACAAAAATCAGGGGCGCGTTATACTCACCTGACAAACTGGCGACGCTCCCCTGAAAACCGAACTGACACAAAATCACGTCGGCCAGCTTGCTGTTTAGCAAAAGTGCGACCTCAGCCGCCAGCGCGGCAGCTGCACTTAACACAGTGTTAAGCAGCAGACTGCCTCTATATTTCACTTTATTTTTACTGGTCAATTTTGTATCCAACTCCCCATACGGTTGTTATGATCTTATCCTCACGATTATCATCCTTGATTTTTGTACGAAGACGGCGGATATGTACCATAACAGTATTATTTGCCTCGTAAACAGTTTCATTCCAGACGTTTTTAAAGATTTCGTCTGTACTGAATACCTTGCCTGGGTTTTGTGCCAACAGATAAAGAATATCAAATTCAAGCGGTGTCAGCTTAATTTCCTCACCATCTACAGTAACAACATGAGTTGTGCGATTAATCACAACACCTCGTATTGAAATGACTTCACTTGCGTCCTTTTTTTGTACGCCATCTGGATTAAATTCCGTATAACGGCGAAGCTGTGACTTGACTCTTGCAGTAAGCTCTAATGGGCTAAACGGCTTTGTCACGTAGTCATCTGCTCCGCAGCCAAGTCCAAGAATTTTATCAAGATCTGCTGACTTAGCACTTAAAAAGATAACAGGAATGTTGCTGAATTTCCTAATCTGTCTGCACATCTCGATGCCGTCCATCTCCGGCATCATAATGTCTAAAATAGCCAGCTGAATATCATGCTCCTGTAAAATTTGAAGACCCTCTTTTGCACTGTATGCCTTCCAGACACGATATCCATCGCTGACAAGATAGATTTCAAGAAGATCAGCAATTTCTCTCTCGTCATCTGTTACTAATATATTAATTTGATCCATGTTTTTCTCCGTTTCTCTTTGCTGCTGCCTAAACCAGACGACAGCAGCAAATTTTTATTAATCTTGCGCATCCTCTGCCGTAAGCGGCTCAAATACGCGCTGCTTTTGCAGCCCTTCATTTTCATCCTCTCTTACAGCCTCTGCTTCTGCTTCTTTACAGAAAACACCCTGAGAATCAACAATTTCCTTTCCTCTTTTGTCGATGCGCTCATACTGACCGCTTTCGTCCATCTTCATGATTCTTGCACGTACAGTATCCTCAAGCTCAACCTCTAAAATGTGACGTACCTTTGCGCGCACAGATGGATCAAGCACCGGGAATGTAATCTCTACTCTTCTGTCAAGATTTCTTGGCATCCAGTCTGCACTTCCCATATAAATTTCTTCATTTCCGCCATTTCCAAAACAGAAAATACGGCTGTGCTCAAGGAAGGTTCCTACTATAGAGCGCACGCGAATGTTTTCGCTGACTTCTGGTATACCTGTCTTTACGCAGCAGATACCACGAATGATCAGATCAATCTTAACACCGGCTGCTGAAGCCTCATAAAGTGCTGCAATGATGCCTTTATCACAAAGGGAGTTCATCTTAGCAATGATATATGCCGGACGGCCGCTCTTTGCAAACTCAGTTTCTCTTTTAATCCATGACAAAAACTTTCCTCTTAGCCACAGCGGTGCTACAGCAAGCTGGTTCCAAGACTCCGGCTCTGAATAACCAGACAGCATGTTAAATACAGCAGTAGCATCCTCACCAATCATGCGGTTGCATGTCATGATACCACAGTCAGTGTAAAGCTTTGCAGTCGCATCATTATAATTTCCAGTTCCTAAATGTACATAGCGACAGATTCCATCTTCCTCATCACGAACGATAAGTGTAATCTTGCTATGCGTCTTTAAGCCGCGAAGACCATAAATTACATGGCAGCCTGCTTTCTCAAGCATCTTTGCCCATACAATATTGTGTTCCTCATCAAAACGTGCCTTTAACTCGACAAGAACTGTTACCTGCTTGCCATTTTCTGCTGCCTTTGCAAGTGCTGCAACGATTGGTGAATTGCCGCTGACACGGTACAATGTCTGTTTGATTGCTAATACCTTTGGATCAACTGCTGCTTCTTTAATAAAGTTTACAACAGGGTCGAATGTGATGTATGGATGATGCAGGAAAATATCACCTTTTTTAATGTTGTCAAAGATGGACAGCTCTGGGTCAATCTGCGGACAGCTCTGTGGCTTATACTTTGGCTGCTTAAATGCATCAAAGCCTTCCATTCCATAGAGCTTCATTAAAAATGTAAGATCGAGCGGTCCCTGGATCTTATAAATTTCCTCGTCTGATATCGCTAGCTCTTTTTTAAGATATTTGAGCAGATATTTGTCAATCTCCTCACTGACCTCAAGCTTGATTGCCTCGCCCCACTGGCGCTGCTTTAACTGCTTTTCAATCTCCTGAAGAAGATCCTCTGCTTCCTCCTCGTCGATGCTAAGATCTGCGTTTCTTTCAATACGGTATGCAGCAGTACTTATGACATCATAATTTAAAAACAGCTTGCTGATATTTCTGCGGATGATTTCTTCAAGAAGAATCAGCTTAACACCCTCTGTACATGGCAGCTGTACAATTCGTCCCATTACGGATGGCACCTGAACTGTCGCAAACTCAAGCTCTGGCTCCATTTCCTCTTCGCTTTGGTTCTTTGTCTTAATGAGTGCAGCAATATTTAATGACTTATTTCTGATTAACGGAAATGGTCTTGATGCATCTACAGCCATCGGTGTTAAAACAGGGTACACCTTTTCCATAAAGAAATTGTCTGCAAATGATGCTTCCTCATCGTTCATCTGCTCAAATGAAGTTAACACGGTGATATGCTCCTTTGCCAACAATGGCAAAAGACTTCTGTTATATGTTGAATATTGTGTCTGAGTAAATTCATGAAGTGCTTCGCTGATAGCAGAAAGCTGCTCCTTTGGTGTCATACCTGCAATGTCCGGCTTTTTGTAGCCAGCATTTACCATATCCTTTAATGATGCAACACGCACCATAAAAAATTCATCCAGATTTGATGAGGTGATGCTTAAGAATTTGAGGCGCTCAAACAACGGATTACTCTTATCCCTTGCCTCTTCCAGCACACGATAGTTGAACTGAATCCAGCTTAATTCTCTGTTTGTATAATATTGACTATTTTCAAAATCCATCTTGCCAACCTGCCTTTCTATTTTTCTCTATTTTTCTCACTGTTTCTTTTTCTTCTGCTTAATTTCAAACCCAAGTCCGTATACTTCCTCAAAGAAATCCTGCTTATCCTGTAATGTCTTTTTCTCGAGCGTAATGTTGTCCGGATAAGCTGTCGTGATCACGATATTTGAGTCCTTAATAGTCAGCTTCATATCGGCAAATTTCTGGCGGTGGCTTCGATCAAGCGCATTGCATACTCTTAAGATAGCTGCTAATTTCATAACAATCAAATATTCGTCATTGCCAAGCTTCCCATCAAATTCATTGAAATTTGGAAGCTCCATTGTGTTGTAGCGGACAATGCTTGCAACCATCTCACGCTCCATATGAGAAATTCCGAGAATTTCTGTAGACATGATAATTTGATATGCACACTCGCCTGGTGCACTCATACTTATAAATTTTCCACAGTCATGTAAAATGGCAGCCAGACGAAGAAGCAGACGCTCACGCTCCCCAAGACCATGATATTTTTGCAGCAGATCAAAAAACTTGCCTGCCATCTGCTCAAGATATTCTGCATGAGCCTGATTTCCTTTGTAGCGCTTGCAGATTGTCTTTGCAGATGCAATTATGTCTTCTTCGAAATTGTATGTGATGCGTCCAAGCTTATGCTTTTCCATGTAATCAATTGCATAACCGTCACAAAGATCAGACTGCGGAATCCATATTCTCTCTGCCTGACTTGCATCAAGAAGTGTCTGCGCCAAAATCATGACAGGAAGTACCATCGCTGCATACTCAAACGGCATGTCAAGCATCTGACTAATCTCACTTGTTGATTTTCCACGAATCTGTAAGTACAAATTTCTGATATCCTCTGCGGTGATGCCTGGGTCACCAGTGTGCTCAAGCACCTTTCTAATCTGAGAAATAAGTGTATCACCGACTAGAATCAGACTGCGAATCGTGTGATCCTTTAAGAACATTTTCTCAAAAGTCTGTACATCATTGTCGATCATCTCCTTTAACACAAGCTCAACAACAGGATATTCCCAAGAAAATGCAGAGAACATTTCACCAATCTTTGCCATTCCAAGACGAATATTCTGTGTAGTTGCAAGAGCTTTTTTCTCGTAGATAGAAATCTGTAAGCTTCCTGATCCAATATCAACCATAGCTGTTCCCTTTTCCGGAAGCTTAAAATCATTTTCTCTTGCAATTACACCCTTAATTCTTACATAACGCTGCTCAGAATTACTAAGTACCCGCACGCGGATTCCTGTGCGCACCTCAATCTGGTCCACGACCATTGCACAGTTTTTCGCCTCACGCACGGCACTGTTTGCAAGTGCATAATACTCTGTTATTCCATACTCAGCCAGCGTCTGCTTAAAATGAGTAAATGCATTACAGATCTGTTCTAAGACCTGTGTACTGATTCGCCCCTCTGAATAAGTATCTTTTCCTACCGGAACCATTCGGCGCAGGCTGTCAATCACCTGCATTCCCTTTCTAGGAGCAATCTCGTACACTTTCATAATCACGTCCTGTGCACCGATCTCCATTACTGCCATACGCACTGCTGCCATAATTTCACGTCCTTTCTATTGCTTTACTGTTTTTTTAATGCCTTTTGTCCAAGCAGATAAATAATAAACTGCTGTGCACACCTTCCGCTTCTGCCGCCATGATTTAATTCCCATCTGCCTGCCTCTAACAAAAGCTCGTCTGTGTCCATTTCGATGCCATTCTTTTTTGCAAGATTTATCACGATATCATCATACTCCTGCTTTTCTGGTGCACCATAGTAGATAGTTACGCCAAAACGTGCCACCAAAGACAGCTTTTCCTGCACTGTATCAGAAGAATGAAGTTCTGGCTTATAATCCTTTACATCATCAAAGCTTTCCTTAATTAAATGACGACGATTGCTTGTTGCATAAATCAGCACATTATCTGGTTTTGTCTCAAGACCGCCCTCGATAACAGCCTTTAAATATTTGTACTCGATCTCAAACTCCTCAAATGACAAATCATCCATATAAATGATGAATTTATAATTGCGGCTTTTAATCTGAGAAATAATTTTTGGCAAATCTTTGAACTGATGCTTATACACCTCGATCAGGCGAAGTCCCTTAGAATAAAACTCGTTCATGATTGCCTTTATGCTAGATGATTTTCCTGTTCCGGCATCACCAAACAAAAGGCAATTGTTTGCGGCCTGTCCATTAACAAAACTAAGTGTATTATCCACTAACTTTTTCTTCTGACGCTCGTAACCTACAAGATCATCTAAATGCACATGCTCAGTACATGTGATTGGCTCGATGATTGGCTCTCCATCATTATCCTGACCTATGCGGAATGCCTTATGAAGACCAAGCTTTCCAACACCATAATCGCGATAAAAATCTGTTAGCGTATGTAAAAAATCTTCCTCACTGTCACATGCACCAAGATTTTTTCCAAGCTCTGTGATACTGTCGCGAATACGCTTGTTAAATACATGACCATTTGTATTAGAGTTTACATAATTCTCCAAAAGAGCTGCCAAGCTGCATCCAAATGCACGGTCTAAATCTTCAAGGCTTACTGCAAACATTTCTTTCCAAAATGAAATATCTGGAAGAACAAGCTTTGATAATGTTCCCTGCGGAAGACCCTTTTTCTCACATGCCTTAGAAAACGCATTTTCTGCATTTGCGAGTATACAAGCAAGTACGCTGTGCCACAGATTTTCCTGCAGTCCATAGGCTGCTGCCATCTCGATCATCTGATGGATGCAGTTTTCATAACATTCTAAATCATCCTCGGTAAGCGCATCAATCTGTGCCTTTTTTGCCAATGTTCTCATCTGGTAAACCAGATCTTCGTGTTCAAAGTTTCTGTATAATAATAATCTGTTCATGTCATTTTCCTCTATAATGTTAACTAATACTTACCAAACTCACAATCCTTTTCGTGCAAGCACGATCTGCTTGTGAGCTTTTAACCCTAGTATTAATAATTTCCCAAGATTTTCAAGCGTGCAGCCTCCTCTTTGATGCCAAGAATCGCATTTTCTACAGCTGCATCGGCAAGATTTCCTTCGAAATCAACAAAGAAGCGATACTCAAATGGCTGCTCTGGAATTGGTCTCGATTCGATTTTTGTCATATTCAAATCGTTATAAATCATATGAGACAAAATCGTGTACAAACTTCCACTCTCATGAGGAATCTCAAACATGATAGAAATCTTTGATGCATCCCTGCGGTAGCATTTTTTTCTGCTTACAATAATAAATCTTGTTGTATTAGTCTTGTTGTCATTGATTCCTTCCTCAAGAATCTCTAATCCATACAGCTTTGCCGCTGTTTCGCTTGCTATTGCAGCTGTCTTTGGATTATTTTCCTTAATGACCTTCTGTGCAGCCATTGCCGTATTTGCCTGACTGATCTGCTGCCAGGATGAGTGCTCATTTAAAAATTTTCCACACTGCATAAGTCCCTGCGGATGAGAGTAAACTGTCTGAATCTTATCTATGTCTGCACCCTTTAATCCTAGCAGACAATGACGTACAGGAAGATAATACTCGCCTACAATAGTATTATCGTAGCGTGTCAAAAGATCATACACATCGCCAACCTGTCCGGCACTGGAATTTTCAAGAGGCAGCACGCCAAAATCAGCTTCTTTATTTGCAACTGCCTTCATGACCTCCTCGAAGTTTGGCACATGAAAATATGTTGCCAAGTCTCCAAAATATGCCATGGAAGCAGCATGACTGTATGCTCCCTCTACTCCCTGAAATACGACAGTTGCATTTATTTTGTCAATCTCATCCACACAGTCAAATGGAACCGGCTGAGCAACGCCCTCTTCCTTCATGATCTGATACTGACGCTTGCGGCAAATTGCCATGACCTGTGTAAACAAATCGCAGATGCCATGTTCTTTAAAACCATCCTCTGCAAGCTTTGACAAAGCTTCTAGCTTCTGGTTTTCTCTTGTTTTATCAAGCACCTTTTTATTATTCTGTATCTTGTATGCGGCTACATCCCTGCAGACATCAATTCGTTTCTGAAACAGGCGTGTGATTTCTTTATCTATCACGTCAATCTGTGCTCTGGATTCTGATAAATCTAACATATATTTTTTATTCCTCACTTATAACCTGTATTTTTGTTAATGCTATTTTGCAAGCAACTATGCTTCTCACAGTGAACTGTTTCTTATTTACTGCTCTGCGTTCAATTCTTCAAGCAGCTGTTTGATCGTGCTTTTACTTACCGGATGACGAAGCCATGGTGCAATCTGTGCCATCGGCACTAACACAAAACTTCTCTTTTCAATTTCTGGATGCGGTACAATCAGTCTCTTTGTTCCAAGGATCTGATCATCGTAGAAAAGCAAATCTAAATCAAGTGTCCTCGGTCCCCAATGAATCTTGCGCTCACGTCCTGCCTTTGCTTCAATACTCTGAAGCACATCTAAAAGTGCAAATGGCTCCAGCCAGGTACGAAGACATGCACAGCCATTTAAAAAATTTGGCTGATCAAGATAGCCATACGGCTCTGTCTCAATCCAGTCGGAAACACTTTCTATCTCAATGCCTTTTACTGCTTTTAATTCTTCAATGGCAACATCAAGATAATTTTTCTTTTCTCCAAGATTTGAGCCAAGCGCAATATATGCAGTATGCCACTTTCTTGTTGTCTCGACCGCCACAGTTTCAAGCGGCAGACCAACAGGCGCCCACGGCTTTTCAATTTTGATTGTGATGCCGTTAATGAGCGTATTTGTCAGCAAAATTTCTTCAGCTGTAACTGCTGCTGCACGCTCTAAGAGCTTATGGTTTTCACGCTGCAAAATCTGCGTGATCTGTCTTGAGATTGCTCCATAATTTACTGTCTTATCAAGATCATCTGTCTGTGCAGCTGCTGTTGTATCAAGAGATAAAACAGCTGACACAACAAATTTTTGTCCTAGACGCTGCTCCTCTTCATATACACCATGATGGGCAAATACTTCAAGCCCCTTGATTTCTATTTTATCCATTCTATTTTATCTATCCTTTTATTGTAATAATCATATTAATTTTTAAGCAGTGCTTCTGCCATCTTAATTGCTCTCACATTTGCCTGTACATTGTGGACACGTACAAACATGCAGCCCTTCTGTACTGCCCAGACGGTCGTTACCATAGTGCCTTCTTCTCTCTGGTCTGATGGCAAATCAAGTGTCAGTCCAATCATTGATTTGCGGCTTGTTCCAAGAAGAACCGGGCAGCCAAGTGTATCTAATACTTCAAGATGATTTGTGATGGCTAAATTCTGCTCATAATTTTTTGCAAAACCAACGCCAGGATCGAGTATAATGGTATCCTTTGAAATTCCTGCTTTTTTTGCAATATTTAGTGTCTCCTGCAAATCTGATACAACATCCTCTAAAAAGTTGTTATAATCCATTGTCTCTCGATTATGCATAAGACATGACGGCAGCTTTGCCTTTGCAATCACTTCTGCCATTTTTTTATCTGCCTTTAATCCCCAGATATCATTGATCAGATCAGCTCCTGCCGCAATCGCTGCACTTGCAACACCAGATTTGTAGGTGTCCACGGAAAGCGGAATGTCAAAACGTTTCTTTAATGCCTCGATAACGGGTGCCACACGAGAAATTTCCTCTTCGTCTGAAATTCGTGTATAACCACCAGGTCTTGTCGATTCGCCGCCAATATCTAAGATATCTGCACCTTCTTCAATCATGCGCTGTGCATGAAAAAGTGCATCGTCCATATGATTCCAGCGTCCACCATCTGAAAATGAGTCTGGTGTAACATTTAAAATTCCCATTACGTAGGTATGACCGCTTGTCTGAAAGTCTCTGTTTCCTATTCTCATTTTTTCCTCCAACTTAGCGAACCATCATCAAAACACGATTGATCAGCTCGTCATTATTTTCAAAGACGCCTCTGCACACATATGTTAACGTCTTGGTACCTGGCTTTCTCACGCCGCGCATTGTCATGCACATATGCTCTGCTTCTATTACAACCATAACACCCTTTGGCTTTAAATGTTCCATAAGTGCATCAGCCGTCTGAGCTGTAAGCTGCTCCTGAATCTGTGGGCGCTTTGCAAATACTTCTATTGTTCTTGCTAGCTTGGAAAGTCCTGCAACTCTGCCATCTGGGATATATGCTATATGTGCTTTTCCATAAAATGGGAGCAAATGATGTTCACACACTGAATAAAGATCAATGTCTTTTTCTAATATCAGCTCGTTATTCTTTGCTTCAAATGTTGTATGCAAATATTGTCCTGCATCCTGCCCCAGTCCGCCATATATTTCGCTGCACATACGTGCAACGCGGTCGGGAGTTCCTAACAGTCCCTCTCTGTTTGGATCTTCACCGATTCCTTCTAAAAACAAGCGCACAGCCTGTTCAATCTTTTCTTTATCCATAATTCCTCGTCTCTATTTTATTTGCTTACATTCTGTCGTTGCGTTTCATCCACTCTTTTACCCTTGCAAGAATTGTAAGGGTTCCGCACACAACCACTGGATTATTCTGTGATACAGCCGCTTCCATTGCTTTTTCAATACCATCCTCACTGTCAAATGAAGTGACCTTTAACTGTGAAAAACGCTTTTTAATTGCAGCTTTTAAATCTGTGCTTTTCATTGCCCTTGGTGATGGCGGTGTCACAGTAAACACGTTTGATGCGCGGCCAAATAAAATTTCAATTTCTTTTTCGTAATCTTTATCTGCCAGAACACCACAGACATAGCAAATCGGCACTGCACCAAACATTTGATTTACAGACTCACGAAGGCGTCTTATGCCATCTGGATTATGCGCACCATCTAATATTATATCAGGTGAACCGCTATGAAGCTCAAATCGTCCGCCCCAGCGTGTTTTTTCAATGCCATCATAAATGTGCTTTTTTTCAATTGGATAGCTGCGGCTAAGTACGCTTGCTGCCTGTACGGCAAGTGCAGCATTTTCAGGCTGACAACTTCCAAGCATCTTTAAATGCAGATTTTCAAATTCTCGGAAAAATACAATGCTCTCTCGCTTATCAGAAAATATCTGACGCACCTCATCGCGGTGTACCTCGTAAAGCGGCGTGTCTGCTGCTTTTGCTGCTGCACGAATTGGCTCCATCGCATCTTCCTTCTGCTCGATGCAAATAATAGGTGCACCCGGCTTTATAATACCAGCCTTATGTGCTGCAATCTCGCTGATCTTATTTCCAAGGATACGGCAATGATCCATGCTAATTGATGTTATGATACTGCATACCGTTGTTGTCACAATATTTGTAGCATCCATGTCACCGCCAAGACCTGCCTCTAAAATTGCCAGCTCGCAGCCTTTTTTGGCAAAATACCAAAACGCCAATGCTGTTTCCTGTTCAAAAGCAGTAGGTGTTTCGCCGTCAAGACTCGCTGCAGCCTCTGCCACTGCTGTCACGCCTTTTGCATATTCGCTTTCACTTATACAGCTTCCACATGCGAAATACTGCTCTGTGCTTGAAAATACAGCCGGAGATGTATATCTTCCTACTTTAATTCCTGCCTCAGATAAAATTGAAGTGAGATAAGCAGCTGTTGATCCCTTGCCGTTTGTTCCTGCAATCTGAATAAATTTGACTTTATCCTGCGGATTATTAAGTTTAGCCATCAGATGGCGCATTGTGTCAAGTCCCAGAACGATTCCCTTTTGACTTCGCACCTTTTCCAGATAATTTTGTGCTTCCAAAAAGTCCATGGAGTCCCCCTTTCAAGGTTTTTGTCAGATAGATTTTAACTTTTGACCATGCTACTATAATAATATAATTTTTCATTTTAGTAAAGAGGGCAGATCATACCAGATGTCTGCCCTCTAAATATGTTTATATATATTTTTTGTTAGTTTACTTACACAGTTGTCTTTTCCTGCAGCCACTGCTCTACCGTGTTTGCAGCTACACTTACAATCACGCCAGCCCCAGCGCCTGCTTTGCAAGCTTGTCAGCATAATCATTATATTTGTCTCCTGAATGGCCTGTCACCTTCTGGAAGCGAACTGAGACTTTTTCTTTTGCTTCGTCGTAATAAGCTTTATAGGCAATTGTTCCTTCTTTATTTGTTTTCCATATACCAAGAGGCCATTTTGCGATACCTTCATAATCGTGATAAATGACTAATCGCTTCTTATTATTTGCAATGGCATACTCCATAGCGGCTCTGGCTCCCATGATCTCACCTGCTACGTTTCTCATACCTGCAAGGCTTGGATCAGAAAAGCTTTTGTTAAAGGTTTTTTCTTCGCCATTTTCCAATATTACCATGCCATAGGAGAAACGCTTGGTGGACTGATCGTAGCTTCCATCGACGTAGGCAACTAGTTCTGGCTCGTTTGATATGTTCTGTGTGATTTGGTTTGTAGCAATTGACGAATTTGTATTATTAGATGGCTGTTTAGGATCTTCATCGAATTGCAGCTTATTTTCACCTTCCATCCCAAGCTCCATGAATCCTTTTGCTCCTTCCATTGTTAGAAAGCTTTTATATTCCGCACACGGAAAGCCATGCACCTGCGCACGGCACTCGTCCCATGTGGTAAAAATTCCGGTCTTACGCCCTTTGCGGACGGCATAAAATTTTTTCGGCATATTTTTTCCTTTCTTGTTTGCGGGGCTCAAACTCACAAACCTTATCGTACAAGCGCGAACGGTTTCTAGAGTTTTTGACCCTAGGCTTACTCCACACTCTTTAATGATTCAATCATATCTATCTTTTTAAGCTGGAAGTACATAACACCATTTACAGCCATTGAGAAGATAAAGGCTAATACCATACTGTAGATATAGCTTGGCACAGAAATATCAAGTCCAAACATGACCTGATTAACCTGTACTGTCTTCATGATAAATCCATGAAGTACCTTTCCGATAAAAATTCCTGCAAAGGCGCCAATTAAAGTCAGCCAGATATTTTCCCTGTAGACATACATGGCAACTTCAGAATCATAAAAACCTAGCAGCTTGATTGTTGCCAGTTCTCGTTTTCTCTCACTGATATTGATGTTATTTAAGTTATAGATTACAACAAATGCCAGAAGGCTTGCTGAAATCACGAGCACTACAACAATAATATACAGACTGCTTAACATGCCATCAATCATCTCTCTTGTTGTACTAACATAAGTAACTGTTAAAATCTCATCATGCTCCATAAGACGCTGTCCTAACGCATCTTCATTTGCGCGGCCGTCTTTATTTAGCTTTAACCAATACATGTTATATTCTGGTTCAGTCTGGAACACTTTTTCATAACAGCCTTCTGTCATATAAACATAATGCATCAGATAATTTTCCATAACATGTGCGACAACTGCTGTGACTGGTGCATTTTCACCGCTTGTGATTGACACAGTATCTCCCTCACCAACACCAAGTGCTTCTGCCATCTGCTCTGTCAAAATGACACCATCATCAGTCAGTTCATATGTTTTCTTTGTTGTACGACTCTGAAAAACCATCATGGATTCCAATGCCTGCGCATCCTTACATACAACAGTGTAAGCAGTTCGAACATTTGAACCAGATGAAATATCCATCGACTTCATGCTGACCTTTGCAAACGTTTCAATTCCTGATTCATTTTCCATGATTTCATTAAGTGTTTTATCTGGATCATCTAGTTTATCTGTCTCATCTGTATTTAATGCTGCCATTGCATCATACAGCTGAATATTATCATATTGAAGCGATGCAATATTCATAATAGAATCTTTAAGGCCAAATCCAACAACCATCAGACCTGTTGTGCATCCTATTCCAAAAACTGTCATAATCAGACGCTTTTTATAACGGAACAGATTTCTAAATGTATTTTTTTGTGAGAAGGACAAATGTTTCCAAATAAAGCCAATCCGTTCTAATAAAACACGCTTTCCTGGCTTTGGTGCTACTGGGCGCATAAGTACTGCCGGCTGCGCATAAAGCTCTCTATAGCATGCCACAAGCGCAGCAAATGTAACACTGAACACGGCAAGCGCAGTAGATAAAATTGCATAATACCAATTATATGGAATTACTAACTTTAATAATGATGCATACATAAGGCGGTACGATATGATGATAATAAATGGAAACAGCTTTTCACCAATAAGCACACCAACAATACTGCCGCCTAGTGTTGCTGAAAGCGCATAAAGAAGATACTTTTTTGCGATAGCTGCCTTGCTGTAGCCAAGAGCCTTGTATGTTCCAATAAGTGTACGCTGCTCTTCTACCATACGTGTAATGGCTGTCAATGCAACAAGTGCTGCAACTAAGAAAAAGATTGCTGGAAATACCGTTCCAATTGCACCCATACGCTCAGCATTGCTGCCATAATCAGTATATCCAGGAAGACTTTCGCGATTGATTACCTGCCATGTCGGCATCTTGATATCATCAAGCTCTTTTTGACCATCTTCAATCTCTTTCCATGCATCATCTAGCTTTTGTTTGGCCTCTGCCTTACTGCTCTCATAAGTTTCTTCCTGTTTTGTAAGTTCTTCCTCATTTTCTTTTATCTGTGCTTCTGATTGATCAAGTGTATTTTTTGCCTCGTCAAGCGCCGCATACGCCGCATCAATCTGTCCCTGTGCCTGCGCAATCTGATCATCGCTCATCATGGCCTTTCCAGCATCGAGCTGAGCCTGCTGCTGTTTTAACTGTTCCACTGTTGTCTCATAATTTTGCTCGTACTCTTTTCTGCCCTCGGCCAGCTGATCCTTTGCGTCTGAAAGCTGCGCCCAGCCATCATCAAGCTTAGCTCTGGCATCATCAAGCTCACTGTCAGCATTATCTTTTTCTTCCTGCCAAGTTTTTCTTGCATCATTAAGCTCTTGCCTCGGCTCTTTTGTCACTTCATCATATCGTGCCTGACATCTTTCTTCTTCAAGTGCTTCCACACGCTTTTGCACTGGCTCTACTGCCTGTGTGTATGCATCTGTGAATGCGATCTCATCATAAGCATCGGCTGCAGTAAGATAAATCTGAGTATAATAATCCTGTGTAAACACATCCTTCTGCACAATTGCAAATCCATTAATCTGACCACTTCCTATCATACTGCTTCCACGCTCCATGGAAATGAAAAGCGGGCTATCACCAAATCCGGTGACTGTATAGCTTGTCTGCGTCAAATCCTCACTAAGCTCAGTATCAGTTCCTGATACAAATGAAATCGTGTCACCTACTTTTACTTCAAATGCCTTTTTCAGACGATTATCAAGCAGACACTCATTTTCCTTTTCAGGAAGACGGCCTTCTGTCACTTGAATCTGATTCATTTTTTCTGGCATGGATAAAAGCTCAACTACGTAATCTGTCTCATTTTGCTTTGTGATTACATCCTTCATATACCCTGGCTCTGCGCCTGATATGCCTTCTACTTGTGAAAGTGCCTCTACATCATCATCTGTCAGACCCATCGTGCTTATCACACGAATATCCATCAAGTTGCTTGCGTCTGAAAACGCATCTCCTGTATAACGCATATCACTTTCCGTTGAACGAAGTCCTGAAAAAAATGATACGCCAAGTGCAACAATCAAAAAAATTGAAATGTAGCGGCCAAGACTTTTTTTAATCTCCACCCGTATATCTTTATTTAATGCTTTTTTTCTTGCCATATGTTCCCCCCTTTATTACCACTCAATATCTTCTACTGACACAGGAGATGGATTAGTGCACACACTGGCTGCTTTTCCGTTTTTAATACGGATCACACGATCTGCCATTGGCGCGATTGCAGAGTTATGCGTAATGACAAGAACAGTCATCTTTTGCTTGCGACACGTATCCTGTAAAAGCTTTAAAATCTGCTTTCCTGTTACATAATCTAGCGCACCAGTCGGCTCATCACATAAAAGCATTTTGGGATTTTTTGCAAGTGCACGGGCAATTGAAACACGCTGCTGCTCGCCGCCTGATAGCTGTGATGGGAAGTTGTTTAAGCGCTCTCCAAGTCCAACCTCTTTTAATACTGTTTCTGCATCTCTTGGATTTTTACAGATTTGAAGTGCAAGCTCAACATTCTCCTTTGCTGTCAAGTTTGGAACAAGATTATAAAACTGGAAAATGAATCCAATATCCTCTCTGCGATATTTTGTCAGCTGACGGTTCTTAAAAGACTCGATATGAACACCATCTACAATGACCTCTCCGCTCGTAACAGTATCCATTCCGCCTAAAATATTTAATATGGTTGTCTTTCCTGCACCAGACGGACCGACAATCACTACAAATTCTCCTTTTTTTATTTCAAAATTCACGCCATCTGCTGCATTAATTGAAACTTCGCCCATATGATATGTTTTTCGCACATCCTTCAAAATTACATATGACTGCTCCATAATATTCTCCATTTCTTTTATTCTCTTTTTACTTATTCCATTGTAACATTGCCTATTTTTTTCTTCAAGCGCAACCCAATATTTTTATAAAAACTTTAGTTTTACAGTTCCTTATTTACAAACAGAACCTCAACGCTTATAATAAAAACTAGAAACAATTTTTAGGAGGTTTTTTATTATGGAAATCATGCATACAGATAAGGCACCAGCAGCAGTTGGCCCATATAGTCAGGCTGTAAAGACAGGAAATCTTCTTTTCTGCTCTGGTCAGATTGGACTTAATCCTGCTACAGGCGAATTGGTTGGCACAACTGTTGCTGAGCAGGCAAAGCAGGTAATGGAGAATGTTAAGGCACTTCTTGAGAATGCTGGTGCAACATTTGACAACGTTGTAAAGACAACCTGCTTCATCGCTGATATGAAGGAGTTTGGAAACTTTAATGAAGTATATGCCCAGTATTTTTCAAACAACAAGCCGGCACGTTCCTGCGTACAGGCTGTTCTCCCAAAGGGCGCTCTTTGCGAGGTTGAGGTTATTGTTGAGCTTTAATTATTTTTTGCTTTTTTATTTTTAAACTACTAAGAAGAACTTTAATAAGAAGATTGCTGAAATAATATAGGTCAGTACAGATACGTCCTTTGCCTTTCCGGTGAATACCTTCATGATTGTATAGGAGATCAGTGCAAGACCAATACCATGTCCGATAGATCCAGAGATTGGCATAGAGATTAACATGATTGCTGCTGGAACAGTCTGATATATATCAGTAAAGTCTACCTTTGACAGACCAGAGATCATCAGGATACCAACATAAATCAGTGCTGAAGATGTTGCTGCTGCCGGGATAATTGCTGCGATTGGTGCGATGAACATACATGCCAGGAATAAGATTCCAGTTGTAAATGCAGTCAGACCAGTTCTTCCGCCTGCCTCAACACCAGATGCAGACTCTACGAATGTTGTGACTGTTGAAGTACCAGCTATTGCACCTGCTACAGTTCCAACTGCATCTGCTAACAGCGCTTCCTTCATCTGCGGCATATTTCCGTCCTTATCAACCATACCTGCACGTGATGCGGTACCAACAAGTGTTCCGATGGTATCAAACATATCGATAATGCAGAAGGTAATGATAAGTGTGATTGCTGTGAACCAGCCGATCTTTAAAAAGCCTGCAAAATCAAAATGGAACAGGGTTGTCTCTGCCATATCTGCAAATGGAGGTACGAAGCTTGCACCCTTAAGACCTGCAAATGGATTAGTTCCAAGGAAAATTGCCTCACCTGCCCAGTAAATAACAGATGCTGCAAGCATACCAAGAATTACAGCTGCCTTTACACCCTTCTGTGCCAGAACGATGATGACAAATAAACCGATAAACATAGTTACTACTGTCAGAACCATCTGGGTGTAGCCGCTTCCCATTGCATCCTGAGCAACACTCGGTGTCAACGCACCAAAGAAATCTCTCATTACAAAGAATGGTCCACCATTCTCTGAATAGATACCAGCGTTGGAACCAACACCGATATTTAAAAGCATAAGACCGATTGCCGGGGAGATACCAAGACGAACACCAAGCGGAATCGCATTTACAATCTTGTCTCGAATATTTAATACAGACAGGATAATAAAGATAATTCCTTCAAGTAAAATGATGCACAGTGCTGACTGGAAAGACTCCAGATAGCTCATGCCCGTCAAACCAACAATATTGGCAACAACTACAGCAAAAAAGCTGTTTAATCCCATACCAGGAGCCATGGCAAATGGCTTATTTGCAACAAACGCCATTACCATCATACCGATAAAGGATGCGATACAAGTCGCTAAAAATACACCATTCCATAAATTCTGTCCCTCTGCACCAAATCCAGTCAGAAGATTCGGATTTAAGGCGATGATGTACGCCATCGTCATAAATGTGGTCAAACCGGCAATGATTTCTGTTTTCACTGTCGTATGGTTCTCCCTGATCTTAAAGATCTTCTCAATCTGTTCCATTTGTACCCTCCATAGTTACATTCATTCCATTAATTTGTACGCCGTCCTCCATCGGAATTACGATGCAGCGGCGTCCCTCTACTAATTGGATCTGTACAAGATCCATGCGCTGCGGACTGACCTTTATTGTCACATCTGGCGTCTTGACGGCAACGCTTTTTGCCTCAACTAAGTTTGCCGCCTGAAAGAAAGCATCCTCTCCTGCAGTCTCCTCATAGACTTGCTCGAAATTTTCAAGCTTTTCTTCTTTGATTCCACTATTTTGAAGAAGCTTTTTTACATCTGATTTTTGAAGCTTGAAAGGCTGCGGCTCTTCCTTATGCTCCTCAATCAGCTCTGTCAGATTCTCCTGAATCTGGCAAACAGTATCATAGTTTACAACATCTCCGACAGTCTCCTCTATGATCTCCTGAAATACAGCCTTCTGCGTCTTAAAGGACATAGGTGCCGGACCACCGATACAATCATTGATAAAGTCTTCGTGAAGCTCCTCTGTCTTTTTTGTATAATACAAAAGGCTGTGAATATTACTGCTGCGATCGTCAAATGCAGGGAATAAAAAGGCATTTACAGGAGCCTCTATCCACTGATCACGCATACGTTCCTCGACGCGGTTTGTCTGTGTATTGTAGCATAAACCAGCCTCTGACAGCTTAACAGGACAGATGCAGCAAAGAATAAATTCATATACCTCCTCTGAAGCATCATCCATATCTAAGTTGTCACTTCCTCTTCCCGGAACGTCATAATTACAATGGATCATAACTACATAGTAGCTTTCGCCAAAATGATATGTCTCTGCTACCGATTTGTAAAACTCCTCTAAAACAGTTTCATCCTTTAATCCAGTCGCCTTTAGCTGCATCAATCGCTTATGGCCTTCCCCCGAAAGTTCCTGATCAAGCGTGTAATCGAGTGAATGAAGATTTTTACCTAGACTTCCAGAAAGCGCCTTTCGGAAAATTTCAAAATACTTGTCGATTTCCTCCTGTGACAGCGACAAAAACATATCGCTAAATGTCATGCGGATCTGCTGCTCACCATCTATCAGGCAGCCGCAAATGCGGTCAATTGCACCGCCGTCTCTCTTAAAAAGACTTTTTATCTCGGATACTTCTTTTTTGTTCATTCGAAACACTCCTTGTTTATTACGTTTTTGTTTGCCTGACTTATCTGTCCGGATACTCTGTCTTTACAAAGCGCTCCAATGCATCGAGTGAGCGCACAACCTTCTCTGTATCGATGCAGTATGCCATACGAAAATATCCAGGGCATCCAAAGGAATCACTTGGAACTAATACCAGGTCATACTTTAATGCCTTGTTGCAAAATGCCACTGCATCCTCCTCAAGAGCCTTTGGAAAAATATAAAATGTTCCTGACGGACGCACACAGGAAAAACCTAACTCAATGAGTTTGTCATAGAGCAGATTCATGTTAGTCTCATAGACAGTCATATCAGACGTCTCATCTAACACATCCTCCACACCCATCATAATAAGTGATGATGGACAGTTGTGTCCGATTCCTCTTGAGATTTGGGACATCATTGGCACTAACAAATCAGCATCGGTACATGTTGGATTAACAGCAACATAACCTATACGCTCACCTGGAAGAGAAAGTGACTTGGAAAACGAATAGCATGAAAGCGTATTGTCATAAAACTTTGATACATATGGTGCTTTCTTTCCATCAAATACGATTTCTCTGTATGGCTCATCGGAGATTATAAAAATATCATGGCCATACTCTTTTTGCTTGTCTTCCATTAGCTGCGCCAACTTTTTTAGCGTTTCTGCTGAGTATACAGCACCAGATGGATTGTTCGGTGTGTTGATCAAAACAGCTGACACATTTGGCGTCAGCATCTTTTCAAACTGTTCAAAATCCACCTGAAAATCAGCTGTGTTTGCAGGTACCACTCTCAGATTTGCGCCTGTCATGCCTACATAGCAGTTATACTCTGGAAAATACGGTGCAAATGTAAGCACATCGTCTCCCGGAGATGTTACTGCACGAAGTGCATGAGCTAAGGCTCCCGCAGCTCCTGAGGTTGGAAAAATATGATTTGCCGTATAGTTCATATCAAAACGCTTGTTAAGCGATGCAGCCACCTTTTCTTTAAATGAAGGCAGTCCGACACTCGGGCTGTAGCCGTGAAGCTCGCTCGATGTCTTTGTCTGAAGTAGGCGAATAGTATTGTCTGTGTAGTCCTGCACAACAGGAACGGATGGATTTCCTAAACTGTAATCAAAAACGTTCTCGTATCCAATCTCCTGTCCTCTCTTTGTTGCAAATTCGGATAATGTACGGATCACTGATTTTTTCTGAAGCATGTCTTTATATTTTTGTGTTACCATACTGCCCTCCCATTCTGCCGCCTATGCGGCTCATTTACTTAAAAATGCGTGAATCTGATCCAAATTTTTCATTGCATCCTCTCGGCCAAGCTGATACAATGCTTTTAACTTTTCTGGATCCTTTTCAAGTCTTGACACTTCGATCAGACGACTTGGGCGAAGCACCATGACTTCACCTTTTTCCTTTAATTCATCAATCTTCTTTAGTGTTTTGTTGTATATCACATAGCGGTGTGCCATCGCCTTAGCCAGATTTGGATAACGATGAAGGATTTTGTTTATGGCACCTTGAAATTTCATTTTTTTCTTTTGGTACCCTTCAGGTCTTGTTAAAATGACAAGATCTTTTTTGTATCCCTGTCTGCGAAACCACATGATCGGAATAGAATCGGCAACGCCGCCGTCAAGCAGCTTATATCCATCTATTTCTACCACCTTTGATACAAGCGGCATTGATGCAGATGCCTGCATCCACTTAAGATCATCTCTGCCGCAATCTGTGCATTTGTGATAAACAGCCTTTCCTGTTTCCACATCTGTGCAAACCACAAAAAATTCTGCTGGATTTTTGGCAAATGCCTCATTGTCAAATGGATCAAGAATCTCTGGTATCTGATGATAGCATAAATCAACATCATAAATATCACCTGTTTTTAAAAGTGAATGAAGTGTGCCATAACGCTTATCACCACAAAACTTCATATTGTAACGCAGAGTTCTTCCTATCTGTCCAGACTTATAGTTACAGCCAAATACAGCTCCCGCCGAAACTCCAATCACGCCGTCCACCTGGATTTTTTCTTCCATCAAAACATCCAGAATACCTGCCGTATACATTCCTCTCATGGCACCGCCTTCAAGAACAAGTCCTGTTTTTACTTCTTTCATGATTTGCCTCTCTTTCCAACCTTACACATTAAAAGAGCTTTTTTATATTTTTGCGAAACAAGGCTATCATACCACGGTTCATGAAAAACATCAAGGCAATTACATTTTCTTACTGCTCATCCAAAAATGCCAGCGGATCTCCTTTGGTATGAATAAAGTGCATAAGCATGTACGCACACATAATTGCTACATTTTCTTCCTTTAAAATGCGCTTACATTCTTCACGGTCTGCTAATACAATCTCGATATCCTCTGATTCTTCCTCGTGCTCGTTTGTTGGCGTTCCACTACAGTAGCCATAGATTGTTCCGCAGCTTTCGTCTGTCATACCGACTGTCGTAAAAAATGGTCTTGTGTATGCACCTTCTGTAACCTTTGGCTCGAAAACAAGCCCTGTCTCCTCGTAAATTTCACGTATACCTGCCTGTGCCATCTCCTCACCTGGCTCTACAAGTCCTGCCGGAAACTCATACACATATGCATTGATTGGATAACGAAACTGCTTTATAAGCACGATTTTATCCTTTTTTTCTCCATATACGCTATAAATAATTACACCATCAGATGTATTTTTATGAGTTGCTGCTTTAAGCTGCGTTGGATCCTTCTTTCTGGATGCCACATAATATTTGCCTGTTTTTCCATTTCTTTTTTCAACATCAAAATTATAGAGATTTAAAAATGGATTATCAGTTACCTTCTCTACTCCTTTTACGCGATCTACCATAGCTGTACCTCTCCTTACCGGCATTGAACAAATCTTTACACTATGCCATATTTTCAACTCGATTCCGCTAGAAATCAGCCTTTTTTATTATACCGTACTCGTGCGCAAAAGAAAAGCCCGCAAAGCAAAGTTTGCCTTGCGGGGTTATTCTGTTAATGTACAGCCTCCCTGACTTCCTGCGTGATAGTCTCGCCTCCATTTTCATACCATTTGGTGACAAATTCATCAAATGCATCAATGTCACGCTCTCCTGTGACGATCTGAAGGTAATATTCTTTTTCCATTTGGCGAAGCTTCCACCACTGCGTGCCCATAGTTTCTGTCTCATCAAAATAAAGTGATTCAACCCTATTTGTTTTTGCGTCCGCCAGCAAAGAGCAGGCTGTGATTCGGGAGGTGTATGCCGCCCACTCCTCTGGCGTAGCACTATCTGTGTTATCCAGATAGGCCTTACAGGATCTATAATATGAATACTCCAATAAATCAAGATCTTCTGGTTCTTTTTTTCCTGAAAGCACATCTGTTAATTCGTGATAACATTTTGTCAGCGCATAGCTGTAATCAACATTGATTGCAAGTGGTCTGGCTGTTGGGTCTACATTGTTCTGATAATATTCTTCAAACTCACTGTTATATGTTCCATCATAGCGCACATAATCAAACAATCCATTTATAATTTTGCAGGCGATCTCAGGATGTTCATAACCCTTTCTCACAACAACATACTTGTAAGTTGGATTTTGTGAATAATAGCTTGTGCTTCCATCGTCATCTGTCTGAATAAGAAATGGCTCCCAAACAGCATCAGGATTAGCTGCAATAGCTTCCATAAGTGGATTATTCGCTGCCCACCAAGGTCCAAAAAATGATCCGCAAAGTCCCTTCGTTATGAGTTCAATATTGTTTACAGAGGTACGAAGCAAAAAATTCTGATCTAATATATTGCGCTCATACATGCTTTTAAGCTTAGCCAATGCATCTTTTGCCTGCGGCAAAACTGATCCGTAAGAGACCTCTCCATTTTCATCTTCAATCCATTGTTTTGGATAGGCACCATTTGCTGCAAACACAATATCCATCAAATATTCGCTGCTGTAGCCGCACTCACCCGATAACTCCGGATCACATACAAAACCAACTGTCTTGCCTTCTCCATTTTCACCAGGATCCTTCTCTATAAATGCCTGAACAATTGCCTCTGCATCCTCTATTGTTTTAGGACTTTCAAGACCTAGCTTATCCATCCAGTCGCGCCTTAGCCATAAAAGGTTTGGACCATCATCAATATTTGTCTCTGGAATTGCCATTATTTTTCCATCAAAGGTAACACCATCTATTATGCCCTCTCCGTAGCTTGCATAAATATCTTTGATCCGGTCTGTTAAACAATTTTCATAACTTTTTGTCAAATCCTCAATCAAATCAAGCGCTACGAGCTGGCGCAAATCCTCAATACTCCCTACAAGCATTAAATCAGGAAGATTATCCGAAGACATAGCCACTGACACACTGACATTATACTGATCATTCTTTTCCTCAAATACATCCTTATTTTGAATGTTAAAGTACTCACGCAGATAACGTGTATAAGCATTGTTCTCGTAAGTCTCACCTTTAGGAAGATTGGAGTTATTTGCTCCAGTCATTTTTCCAAGCGTGTATGTTACAAGCTCTGGATATTTGCCATCAGGTGTTGTACTGGCATACTCCCACTGCTCTTTTTTTGCTAATTCGTTTGCCGGCACTGTCTGACAAACAGACAGCACCGATACAAACATCACTGCCAACACACTTTTTGGAATTTTCTTTTCCATAGACATTCTCCGTTTTTATCCCTTAACAGCTCCTGATACACCTTCCTGGTAGCATTTTTGCATTGACATAAATAAAATGACAATCGGAATGGAAATCAGCACGGCACCTGCTGCGAAGCAGTTAAACCAACTGTTTACATATTCCTTTTCAAGCATGTTCCAAAGACCAATTGATACCGTATAGTACTTTGCATTCGCACGGCAAATTACTTTCGCAAAGATAAAATCAAGCCATGGTGCCATAAATGCCTGCAGGATCGTGTAGACAATAATAGGCTTACTAAGCGGAATAGTTATCTTTGTAAACACCTGAAATCTTGTCGCACCATCCAGATAAGCAGCCTCATCAATAGACTTTGGAATAGTGTCAAAAAAGCCTTTTGCAATATAAAAGCCTAAGCCCGCACCGCCAGAATATACAAGCACTAATGCTACACGAATCATCGCACCCTCTGACAGACCAACTGACTTTAAAATATAGTAAACAGCGATCATTGACATAAAGCCCGGAAACATACCAAGAACAAGTGCAATGTTCATCATCGGTTTTCTCATCTTAAAACGCATACGTGACATACAATATGATACCGACAAAACAAAGAAGGTAGAGATTACGCAAGAGAAAATTGAGATGATAAGTGTATTAATAAACATCTGCGGAAAATTTAAAATCTGCGTATCTGTAAACAGCTTCTTATAGTTGTTCAGTGTAAATGTCTTCGGAATAAGTGTGGAAATATATTGTCCACTCTCTCCTCTAAAGCTGATCATAATAATCCACGCAATCGGAATGACCCAAATAACTGCCAAAACAGCAAGAATCACATGAACTATTGTGTTTGTAATAAATCTTTTGCTTTTTGCCGAAGCAGTATTTTGCTTTTTCATCATTGGAAGCCCTCCTCATTCTTATAGGAACCTGTATTCCGATACGTGATCAGTGATACAACGGCCAGAACCACGAAGGTCAAAATACCGATGACTGCACCAAGATTATAATACTGGTTATCAACTGTCAGCTTATACAGCCAGGTAACGAGAAGATCCGTCCTTCCTGCTGTTGATCCTACAGGTGTAGGATTTCCGCCTGTCAGCAGATAAATTACATTAAAGTTATTTACATTTCCAGTAAAGGTTGTAATAAGATATGGACCTGTTACAAACAGCATATACGGCAGTGTAATTGAGAAAAATGTTCTCACCGGACCTGCACCATCCACTGTTGCCGCCTCATACAAATCTGCCGGAATATTCTGAAGAACACCAGTTACCTGAAGCATGGTAAATGGAATACCAACCCAGATATTGATTACAACTACCATCACTCGTGCCAGCGTTGTATTTGACCAGAACGGAATAGCCTTTTCAATGATGCCTGCATTTAATAATAGCGTATTTACAATACCATTCTGACTAAAGATCGTTCTCATTAACAGCAGTGAAACAAACTGCGGAACTGCTGCTGAAAGGACAAAGCAAAAACGCCAGAATGCCTTACATCTTGTACCCTTACGGTTGATGACAATTGCAAGAATCATACCTAAGATATAGTTACTAAAAGTCGCTGCTACAGCCCAGATAAGAGTCCAACCAAGTACTGACCAGAATGTACTTCCAATGGAATCACCAATATTTAATACCTTCGCAAAATTTGCCAGTCCTACCCAATTAAAGATTGTTGTATGAGCATCTACTTTACTATAATTTGTAAATGCCATACAGATCATAAATACAAGCGGAAGAACTGTAAAAATTAGTATGCCAAGAATTGGCAGCGTAAGAAGTGTACGATGCAGATCTTTATCAAAAAGACTCTTGATATCTTCCTTAAAAGTAGGAATCTTTTTGCCAGCCTCTGCCAGACACTGCATTTTATATGCACTCTTTACGCTTCCACGCCAGAAAATAATAAATGCAGCAACTAAAAAGCATGTAGCCACACCAAACAAAAGCATAAGAAGTGAATTATCACCCTTTGTATACTCATAAATCTGCTTTGCCTCACTCCATACCTTCTGCTGCTCCTGTCCTCCAAGGTGAACAAGATCTACAATATAGCCTGCACCTTTCATCACCATAAATGCAATAAAAGCAATTTCAATGGCAAGCATGCCAAGACCCTTTATTATCTGATGATGTGCAATGTTTCCGAGTCCGAGTACAACCATGGAAAGCTTTGTCAATGCATTTCCCTTTGTAACTGCTTTCGCAACAGAGTACGGATTATCAAATTCTTTGCCCCCTTTTTTCTTTTCGGACATAAAAAACCTCCCGTTCAATCTTAATAGTTACATGAATTTGAAAATAAATGCCCCAGGCCCGCAAGGCGGAACCCGGAGCTCTTTATTTTATTTCACTTTTTATTTAGTCAACGATGCTCTGATTCATTGAATCACTTAACTTATCAGTCATCTCTTCTGCATTATCTAATGTAACCTCACCGTTTACGATAGACTTACCGAAGTTCTCTGCCGGTGTCCAGTAGTTATTCATAGCGCTTACGAACGGCTGCAGGATAGAAGTCTCATCAAATGTCTCATTCTGAGCGATTACAAGCTCATCCTTCTGAATTTCTTCTTCCGCTAACAGATCAGTATTGCAAGGAACGATGCTTCTTGCATCATAGTGCATCTGCTGTGACTCCTCATTTCCAAGGAACAGTGCAAGTGCTACTGCTACCTGCGGATACTCACAGTTAGGATTTACACCGATTGCCTTAGAACCTGCGAATGATTTCATCTGGAGTTCTTCACCGTCTAAGTTGTAGGTTGGAAGCTTTGCTATTCCAAGATTGTCACCCATTGCTTCTGACAGCTTGGTGTAATCCCAAGAACCACTAAACATTGCATTGATGCTTCCATCACACATACCAGAAACGCCAACACCTGACTCATCATTTACAAAGTTCTTATTTCCTACAAGATTTACAAGATACTTGGTAACTGCTGCACCCTTCTCACCAGCAAAATCAATGCCAGCTTCCTCATCTTTGCCATCCTCACCAAACAATGTGCAGCCGTTTCCTACATAGAAAGCGCCAATGTACCAGGAGTTTGTTAATGGGAAGGAAACCTTACCCTTTTCCAACATGGTATCAAGACTCTTAATATCGTCCTCACCATATACGCTCTTATCGTAGAACATATACCAGGTATTAGTAGTGAACGGAACACCATATACACAATCATTTACTGTTACAGAATCTATGATTGCCTCGGAGTTTGTATTCTTAATATAATCAACAGTTTTGCCGCCAAGCTCTGCGATTGCACCTGCATCAATCAGTGTCTGTAGCTGGTCATTTGCAAACATGTAAACGTCTGCAGAACCAGATGGATCCTGAGAAATTGTCTTTCCTGCATCTCCCTCTGAGCAGGTACCATACTCAAATGTAAGATCCCAATTTACATGAAGCTCATTGAATGCTTCGCAGCGCTTCTGCAGCCACTCGCCGTACTCTTCTGCCTGATCCTCTGCTGGTCCCCATACAGTGATAGTTGCTGTAATCGGATCCTCTGCTGAATAATCTACTGTTTCTTCCTCTGCTGCCTCTGAACTTGTCTCTTCATCAGCAAATACACTCATTGCACCGCCAAAAGTTGATAAACACATAGCGCCTGCTAAAAATAAACTGGATGCTTTTCTAAATTTCATAATACAAAATCCTCCCTGTTTTCTGTTTCCATTCGGAAATCCTTATGTCATTATTATAAGAAATTTTGGTGATTTCGTATATATCAAAAATATTAGATTCATGTTGTTTTTTTCTGAAATTACGATATCCTCTTTGGAATCCTGATACTCGCCTTAGTTCCCTGCCCTATTTTGCTTTCAATCTGCAGACTATACTGTTCTCCATAGTAAAGCTTTATGCGCTCATTGACATTTCTAACGCCATATCCCTTTGACTCTTCTGTTAAAATACGAGCCGCCTGCTCATCACTCATGCCTACACCATTATCTGCTACAGTCAAAACTATCAGATCACCATCTTCCTTTCCAGTAATCGTCAGCTTTCCTCTGCCGTCTGTCTTCACATCGATTCCATGAGCAATAGCATTTTCAATAAGAGGCTGAAGCATAAGGTTTAATGACTGATACTGACCAATTGATTCATCTACATCAAACTCCACATCAAATTCGTAGTCATGCATCATCAGCTGAATATCAAGATAAGAACGCATGTTACGAAGCTCATCTGAGAGTGACATGACATTCTTTCCTTTGTTTAACGAGGTTCGGTAAAAGGTAGAAAGTGCCAGCGTAATTTTACTTATATCCTCCGCGTCTGCCTCAATTGCCTTCCAATTAATTAACGAAAGCGTATTATATAAAAAGTGTGGATTAATCTGCGCCTGGAGCGCCCTCATCTCATATTCCTTTTCCTTAATTCGTCCCTCGTAAACCTCTTTGATTAAGGTATTTAGTTGAAGAAGCATTGAACCAAAACCATTGACAAGATCACCTATCTCATCACGGCTGTCACTAGTAATATTAACCTCAAAATTTCCCTGCTCTACCTCTTTCATTCCAGATCTAAGTCTTCTAATCCTCTTTGTAACAAAGCTCGTCAAAATCATCATGGCTATCACTGACATCAGTGTCATAATAAACACCGCAATAAGCGCAATTCGTGTAATTGGCGTTACTGACCATACTATTAAGCTATTTGGCTTATACAAACATGCTGTCCATCCAGTCGCAGATGATGTTTCTGAAAGAATCGTATACTCATTTTCCTGATTTTTCTTTTGATCAAGAAGCTGCGCGGCGTTTAACTCATATTCCCGATATTTTTTATCAAAAAATGCTTTTTCATACACTGCATTGCCCTTCTCATCGAAAATAACAATGCCATAATTATTCTGAAGTGTCTGCTTAAATGTCTCAAACATGCTGTCATACTCAACGCTAATGTACAAAATACCATCTAATCCATAGCGCTTTAGCATACTCATTGGGCTTACCCCAAACACAATTTCTTCATTTTTATCAACAAACCACTGCATTTCTCCAGAATCTGCCACACTCCTATACCAATTAGTATCTATAATCTCTGAAATTGGTGCCAGCGTGTCACCATGCTTGATCATATCCTTATCTACATAAATCGTAACTTTGCCAACATCGTTGTGAAAATATTTCAGTGAAGCAAGCATTGGGTCAAGTATCGTAACAAGCTGATTGTACATCTCATACACTGAATCATACTGGTATCCAATCACCTGTGAAATTGTCTGGTTATAACAAATATAGTTATTTAAATTTGTGTAGATTGCAAGCTTATTTTCCATTGAGGCAAGTGCCTGATACAGATACGATTCCATACTGTCTCTCTCATTTTGCAATAAAATCTGCTTCATCTGAACATAAGTAACTGACAGCACCGCCACAACAGGAAGAAAACCTGACAGCGCATATACAATGGCCAGCTTATAACCAAGCCTTACATTTCTAAACCAGCTGACAATTCGGCTGCCAAGCTTACTTTTCTTCAATCATTTCATCCCCACTTTCTCTAAATTTTTGTGGACTAATTCCATAATACTCACGAAAGCTAGAACAAAAATATGAAACATTTGGATAACCGCATGCAGTGCTTATATCTACAATTTTCATCATCGTCTGCTCCAAAAGATCCTTTGCCTTTTCCATACGAACGCTCTTGATAAAACGATTCAAATTCTGACCCGTTTCTTTTTTAAATACACTGCTTAAGTAGCTTGGAGCCATATAGACAAGCTCACTTAGTCGCTCCACACTCATTTCATCTCCATAATGAGCAGCAATGTAGCGCTTGACAGCCTCCACCTCACGATGGCCTGTCTGTACTCTTCCTGAAAATGTCTTTTCCAATAGATTTATGGAATCGCTTACAATATCTGTAACCTGAACAAAGTCAAATGAACGATAAAGCTGATCAATCTTCGTATTTAACTGCTTCTCTCCCTCTCCTGGTACTGCATCATAAATATCCTTTAGTAAGTTGGCAAATAAAAATTTGATATACATCTGGGAAAATGCAGTCTGGCTTCTGTATCTCTGGCTGAAACGCTCAAAATGATCACGCAGGCTCTGAACATCCTTCATTCGAATATCCTGCTTCATCTGCTTAATTAATGTATCATCATCTATTTTAATGATCTCACAATCACTGCTCTTCATTCCACTGTAAAACAGTCTGACATTCGGATGATAAAATTTATTTTCCATAAGCTCCTCAAGCTCATCCATTGCGCAAATAATCTGCTCTGCACATGAAATTTCTGAAGAAATGGATGCTGTACAACTATTTTCATACTCCTGTTTAATCTGCTCTAACAAATCATTTGCAAACGCGATTAAATCAATAGATCTATCTTTTAATAAGACGATCGACTGCTGCGGAGTCAAATTTAAATAAAGAAAGGCTTCGCTAGCGCAAACTTCTTTCATTTTTTTTGCCAGAATGCGCTCCTGCAAATCAACACCATTTTTTCCGAAAAAATCATCATCTGTCTCAAGCATTAGAATACGGCAAAAGCAATCAACGTCTGATTTTGTCAAAACACCGCCGCTTTTCTCAAGCACTTCTGCTACATTTACTCCATTTACAATCTGATATAGTGCATACTCACGCATTTGCTGCATACTCTTTTTTTTCATATTTTTCTCGGCACGTTCTGCTTCAAGCTCCTGAATGACCCGTGTAATAGTCTCTTTAAACTCACTCGGATCAACTGGCTTTAAAATGTAATCAGAAACACCTAGACGCACTGCTTTTCTGGCATAGTCAAACTCACTGCAGCCCGAAAAGATTACGCATTTCATATCCTCGTTTCTGTCGTCTTTTTTACATTCCTCTATCAGCTGAATGCCGTCCATAAATGGCATCTTTACATCTGTAAGCAAAATATCTGCCGTATGCTCCTTTAAATACTCAAGCGCATCTCTTCCATTTGCAGCCTCAGCAATCTCACATGGCAGCTGCATGTGGCGCAGCAGCATTTTAATGCCATTTCGTTCAATTCGCTCATCGTCTACCACCAATATCTGATACATATCCCCCTATCCTTTCTGTACGCAAATTATCTGTATTCCATTTTACCCTAATAAACGATGAAAATCAACGAAAAAAAGGTGGCAGCGTGTTTATGCTGCCACCTTTTTTAATATTTATTATAACTTCCAGATTTCTTCGTTATATTGTGCTATAGTACGGTCGGATGAGAAAAATCCTGCCTTTGCGATGTTGATGAGCATCTTCTTTGCCCATTTCTTTCTATCTGCGTAGTCATTAAGCACCTGCTCTTTGCGTGCTATATACTCTTTTAAGTCAAGGAGAGTCATAAACCAGTCTTTATTTATCAGTTCTTTATGAAGCTGTGTTAAGGTTTCTTCGTCTCCTGCTTCAAGCATTTGCTCACTGATAAGGAAATCGACTGCTGTGTGTATGTCTTCGTCTTTTGTGTAGTAATCTTTTGCACAATAATCTGCATTTTTATAATGTTCAATTACCTGCTCGCTGCTCTCTCCGAAGAAGTAAATATTATCTTCTCCGACAAGCTCTCCAATCTCTACGTTTGCGCCATCTCTTGTTCCTAATGTTACTGCACCATTTAACATAAACTTCATGTTTCCTGTTCCTGATGCCTCCTTTGATGCTAAGGAGATCTGCTCGGAGATATCACATGCCGGTATAATTTTTGATGCCTTTGTTACGTTGTAGTTTTCTACCATAACTACGCGCAGATATGGGCTGACTTCTGGATCCTGCTCTGTGATCTGCTGTAAGCAAAGAATTGCATGAATGATATCCTTTGCGATTGTATAGGCTGGCGCTGCTTTTGCGCCAAAGATCAGCGTTACTGGTGTCTTAGGAAGCTTTCCATTCTTGATTTCAAGATATTTATGAATTGCCCAGAGTAAATTCATCTGCTGGCGTTTATACTCGTGAAGACGCTTTACCTGAATATCAAAAATAGAATTTTCATCAATAACAACACCCTGTGTATGCTTTAAATAGTCAGCAAGCTGGCGCTTTTTCTCCTTCTTGATCGCAAGAATGCTGTCTAATACGCTGTCATCATTTTCGAATGAAAGCAGCTTTTCAAGCTCACAGGCATCCTTTTTAAAACCACTTCCAATCTTATTTTCAATTTCCTCTGAAAGCTCCTCATTACATGAAAGCAGCCAGCGGCGGAAGGTGATTCCGTTTGTCTTGTTGTTGAATTTCTCCGGATAAATTTTGTAAAAAGCATTAAGCTCTGAATTTTTCAAAATTTCAGTATGCAGGTAAGCAACACCGTTTACACTGTGACCATAGTGGATATCCATATGTGCCATGTGAACTCTGTCATTCTCATCAATAATCGCTACCTTCGGATCTGAATATTTTGCCTTTACACGCTTATCAAGCTCCTTGATGATCAATACTAACTGTGGAACAACCTTCTCTAAATATGCAAGCGGCCACTTCTCAAGTGCCTCTGACAGAATTGTGTGGTTTGTATATGCGCATACCTTTGTGACAAGTTCAACTGCCTCATCCATAGTGATGCCGCGCTCAAGAAGCAGACGGATCAGCTCAGGAATAACCATTGACGGATGAGTATCATTGATCTGAATAGCAGCATACTCATCTAAATCGGTCAGCTTACAGCCGCGTGCCGTACACTCATCTAAAATCAAGTGTGCTGCATTGCTTACCATAAAATACTGCTGGTAGATACGAAGTAAGTTTCCTGCCTCATCACTGTCATCTGGATATAAGAACAGTGTCAGATTCTTTGCGATATCTGTCTTGTCAAAGCTTATGGTACCGTCCTTAATAAGACTCTCATCTAAAGTATCAACATCAAACAGATGAAGCTTATTCGTGCGTCCCTCATAGCCTGTCACCTCAATGTCATACATGCGTGAGGTCACTGTCAGATCACCAAATGAAACTGGATAGCTTACATTAGTTTTGATCAGCCAGCTGTCTTTTTCAATCCATGGATTTGGTGTTTCCTTCTGGAAATTGTGATCAAACACCTGCTTAAACAGACCCATATGATAATTCAAGCCTACACCATCACCGTGCAGATTTAATGTTGCCATGGAATCCAAAAAGCATGCTGCCAGACGGCCAAGTCCACCGTTTCCAAGAGATGGTTCTGGCTCGATCTCTTCGATCTCACCAATATCCTTTCCTGCTGCTTCAAGTTCTTCCTTTACAATCTTGTAAAGACCAAGATTGATAAGGTTGTTTGATAACAGCTTTCCAATCAAAAACTCTGCGGAAATGTAATATACCTTCTTCTTTCCAGCTTCGCTTTCCTTCTTTGCTGCCAGATCCTTTGTCATATCAAGCAGTGCGTAATAAATCTCCTTATTGGTGCAGCCAGATAACGGCTTATTATATTTCTTTTCACAAATTTCATTTACCATCATTATTAAAACTCCTTTCATGAGTTGATGTATGCAGTTTACTGCTTTTTTTGTCATTTTTCTTGCATTATGCCGCCTTTTTATGGTACTATCCTATCATGATGATACCAGGGTCAAAAGCTCCAACCACCGATCGTGTTTGCACGATGAGGGGGTTGAGCTTGGGACCCGCAAAAACATAAGGAGAGAGCCACGATGCAGATACCTGAATACGAAAATTATCATGAGACAAAATCACACAGCACACCTGATTTTCCTTACAATGCGTATATTTGTTCTATTCCACTTGATTTTGAGAAGGTGCCTCTTCACTGGCACGATGAGGTGGAAATCATCTATATTAAAAAGGGGCGTGGGCGCGTCACATTAGATTTTACCTCTCTTTATGTAGAGGCAGGTGATATTATTATTGTCAGTCCAGGTCAGCTTCATGCAATCGGCCCAGCTGAATATTCTATGGAATATGAAAATATTATTTTTTCACTTGATCTTCTTTGTACTGGAAGCATGGATGCTCTAAGCAGTGAATTTTTTGAGCCTTTTTTGGCTGGTACCATTGGCTTTGAGCATCTTGTCTGCTGTGATGATGAACATTACCCTGCTCTCTCTTCATGCCTAAACCACATTGACAGTATCAGCAGCAGTTTTCCAAAAGGCTACCGCCTTGCAATTAAGGGAGCTCTTTTTACCTTCTTCTACACCATATTCACAAATTCCACCGATATTCCTGCTCCCAAAAATGACCCTCACATTGAACGACTCAAAAGTGTCCTAAAATATATCGAAACACACTACATGAGTTCAATCTCAATTGATGAGATTTCCGCTGTTTCTGGTTTTTCTGCTTCTCATTTTATGCGTTTTTTTTTATTATATTTAAATTTAAAAAATAAAAGATGGAGAACTTTTTTTGTTTTTCCATCTTTTATTATTACTTTAGATTACATATATTATTCCTAAAGCTATTGCCAACACAATAAATAAAACTCCAAAAATAATAGTCCATCTCTTTAACTTTCCTTCTTTTGTTCTTCCTTTGTTTTTTTCGAAAAAGTTATTTGTTGATGAGCCTGTTATAGTTGCAGAGGCTCCTGCTGTTTCTTTTGTTTGTACAGTAGCAAGTATGATTAAAGCTATACAAACAATAACATATAATCCTAATACTACATATTTTGCAATTTGCATTATTTTTTACACTCTCCTTATTTTTATTAACTTAAATCATTGTTATTTTAGCATATATATTAGAAAAATGCAAATATATTATTCACTTTTTATTATATTTTATATAATTGTGCTAATATCTACTAAATAAAATATTTAAAACCTTAATTTATTTATGCTGTTTCTGCATTCTTATTTGATGCTATTCTTTTGTTTTTATGTTT
>OLPI01000052.1_pt1 | contig 91188 bp, 81 predicted proteins | sample 1672361 | NCBI WGS metagenome assembly OLPI01 (sample SAMEA3136675, study PRJEB25190) | human gut metagenome
CGCTGCTATGATTACAAATACGAAGTCCCTTTACTTTCCAATAGCTCACTCCATCAAGTAATATCGCTGCATATGCACCATTTCCATCAATCAAAGGTGCTTCTCCGTTCCCATAAACACCAACCTGCGCAAAATTAAAACGATCTCCATCTCCATGAAGGCAAAGCATTCCCTTCCACACACATCCACATTTCAAAAGCAGTTTGTCTCCTTCTCCAAACACAATCCGATTTGCAGCTTCAAGACTTTTTAACGCTTCGTCTGGCGTAATTCCATTATTTTTATCATTTCCATTAACAGCATCCAAATAAAATATTCTTCCCATATTTCGCATCCTCTTCTATTTACTCAATTTTCGCACCAACTTTTCTTACGATATCCATTCGAAAAGCTCCAGGCCATGCAACTAGCCAGTTTGACGCACTTCCCATTACCGATTGGCGTGACAATTCAAAACTTTCATCCTGACTTCCCTTTGGTCTTACATGGCCATCTATAATCATCGTTCCATCTGATACATGCTGGCAGCCATTTCTCCATATTGCTTTTGCCCTTTCAATCCATCTTGTCTGACCAGTTTGTTCTCCCAACTCATATAACTCTGGCACATAAGATAATGCAAATGAATCCATTCCTTCATGCACAGTCGATACAAGAGTACCACCAAATGAATCATATCCAGTTTTTCCAAGTGTTGTTTCTTTAGAAAATTTTTCGGTACAGGAATACTGCCATGTTGAAAGGTACCACGCGGCATTTTCAGCAAGTACTAGCCATTCCTCTGATTTATCTTCACGATACATACTTACTGCACCTTTTAACAGTGGAATTGCTGATTCCTTATCAATTGAGAAAATATCAAGTGCTCCTGCTGTCGTAAAGCCCTGCTCAGTCAATTCTTTTCCATACCAGCGTAGTGCTTTTTTCGCTGCCTTTAAATAGACCTGATTTTTGCTTCTTCGATAGCCTTCCACTAACGGAAGTGCAAGAAATGCTCCAACTGACCCTTCTTCAATTGCCACACTTCCGTCTTCATGCCAACACTTTGCAAATGCCCCGCTTTCTTTCTGGACACGAACCGCAAAGTCGCAAATTGCAAATGCAGCATCCAGATATAATTTTCGTTCTTCTTTTAGCTTTACAGATAAATCATATGCATCAAAAAATTCAACTCCTGCTGTTCCAAGATTACATGCCTCCAGGTAGCGCACTTGTCCTGGATCATAATAGCTGTGGACAACACCAATAGGAAGAGATGCATATTTTATCCACGAATCCAATACGGCAAATCCCATACGACGAGCTTCCATATCTTCCGGATGTTTAATTGCTTCGCATAGTAATTCATTTGCCAATAATGCATTCTGTCCACACCACCCAATTTCATATTTATTATATCTACGCTTTTCCCAGTTTTCATTTTCCCATGCCAATCCGATGTTAAATCCGCAAAAGCCATCGGCTTCTTCTGTATAAAGCGATTTTGCATAATCAATTCCGTATGACCATACCTCTGCTAATGAAAGTGGATTTTTTGATATCGCATAATTTTGTTTCCATGAAAAGTCAAGTACACGATGATATCCGGCTCTTTGCTGTGGATGCTCCTCAAAAACAATCCATACGCAAAATTCCGTTCTTGGCTCCATCTTTGTCTGGAATGCATCTGCATACCGATACAAACGAAGCTGTTTGGGTGACTCTTCTTCTGGCCATAAAATACGATGTACCATTTGCTTAGAATTTTTTTTGTAAAACAGACTACAGGATTCTCCATCATTTGCTTTTCCAATAAGTGATACACTTATTTTTTCATCCTGTGACATTGTCATCGCTGGAATAGCTGCGCGGTGCCAGCCATATACCCATGGTACTCCATTATATCGATCTCCTTCATACTCGCAAAATGTACCAAATCCATTTCCATTATAATTAATTCCTGGAATCAAATAAAATTCACTTGAATAACAAGTTTCCAATTCCATGCACATTTTCTTGACTGGCTTACACTGACGCCTCCACTCAAAAATTCCATCTTCAAGTATTGTTAATGTATCCTCTGCATCACTGCATCCTATTAACCTTGCAATCTGTATCTCACCAGAAAAAAATAATATATCCTGTCCTTTTTTCATATATCGTATCATAACCAAGCCTCCTGTTCTTCCCCATTAAGCCAATTCCAATTATCCAATTTTCTTAACACTTCCAAACGAAACGCGCACGGCCATGCAACTAGCCATTGACTTACACCAAAATAATTACCATTGTTTCCCCATCTCGTATGTAAAATTCCTTCATCACAGCTTCCTCTTGGACGCACACCAGTCTCACCGATCATCAACGTACCATCAGAAATTCCTTGAGATGCATTGTACCAGATTGCAAACGCTCTGCTCTCCCACTGTGTATTCTTAGTAAATATTGCAAGCTTTTTTAAATCCTCCACATAACACAATGCAAATGGATCAATATGATGATGCGAGGTTGAAACTGCTGTTCCACCAAATGTGTCATAACCCATCTTTCCAAGAATAGAATCACTCGGATATACAACACTCTGATGCCACTGCCATGTTGATAAATACCATGCTGCCTTCTGTGCCATTTTCAGATAGCGCTCAAATCCCGTGGCTTCATATAGCATAATTCCACCTTTCAACAAAGGTATTACTGATTCCTTGTCAATGCAACACGTATCCAATGCACCAGATGTGCCATATCCACAATTTTTAAATTCTCTAAAATAATATGAATATGCTCTCACAGCAGCTATGTTATATTTTTCTTTATGTGTTTTTTCAAAAGCCTTTACAAGTGGCAAAATAAGAAATGCGCCTGCTGTTCCTTCTAGTGTATGGACCGAACCGTCACGATTCCAGCTCATTGCAATTCCACCATCCAGTCGCTGATGTGCCATCGCAAAATCGCAGATTTCAAGAGCTGCTGTCAGATATTGCGTTCTTCTGACACCAATTCGTTCACACTGTTCATATGCTTCTATCAGTTGGCAACCTGCAGTTCCCAAATTGCAAGCATCAATTAAACTATCTTCCGGATCATATCTGGTCAAAAGCAGTCCCTCTTTACTACGTGCTTTTTGGGTCCACCAATCCAAAACGGCCAGACCTTTTTTCAATGAATCCTTATTTCCATTCATCTGATAATCATATAAAAAAGAAACCGCAAGAGATGCATTCTGACCACACCATCCGATCTCATATTTCATCTCTTCCCGTTTTACCCATTCATTTCCATCCCAACGAAAACCAATATTAAAAGCATTAATTTCACCATCATGTGTATACAGTTTTTTCGCATATTCCACAGACCAGTCCCAAATTGTCTGAGCACTTTGTTTTGGATGTAGTCTTTTTATATTTTGTTTCCAAATATATAACATCATTTTTTCATCTGCATCACACTGATCACTGAAGAAAATCCATCCCTTAAATTCACATCTTGGCTTGATTTTACCTATGTATTCTGGCATAAAACAGTCCGCCATCAAATATTGTGGACTCTCCGTTTCTGGCCAAATTAGACGATGCACTGCTTTTTTATTCTGTATAAACATGCTGCCAGATGCAGTATCTGACGAGCATACTGCCAGACTTACCCGATTGCCTTTGCTTACAGTAGCTCCTGGCACTGCTGTTCTATGATAAGCAAAACTATAAGGAATTCCATCCTTCTCAAGACCTTTGTATTCATGATCCTTTCCCCACGGATTCTGGTCATAGGAAACAGCCGGTACCACAATATGTTTTGCCTCAAAACAATCCTCCAATTCCATACACATATGATCTGTTTCTTTAGCAGTTTTACAAGTCCACTCTACTACATCACCTTCGTGAAACACAAATGAATCAAACCGATCTGTTTGCTTTTTTATCCTTGCTGCAGGCTCATTATTAACAAAAAACAAAAATTCGGTCGCTGTTTCTTTCATTTCTAACTTCATATTTCTGCCCTGCCTTTCAATTATTTTCCCACTTTTCAGTATTCATCATCCTTACTGATTTCGATATTCCTGTGGACTAATTCCCACATATTTCTTAAAATAATGAGTAAAGTATGATGCTGTTCTCATTCCTGTCATCTCAGCAATTTTCTGTATTTTTATTGTTGGGTCTTTTAATAGTTTCTTTGCTAATACAGTTCGCTGATCACTAATATAACTATTGATTGACTGTCCTGCTGTCTCTTTATAAATTCTTGACAAATAGGCTGGATTAAGTCCAACATAATCTCCTAACACAACCATTGACAAATCCTTTGATAAATTCTCTTTTATATAAGAATTTACAACGTGTACAATTCGGCTTCGTGAATCCATATGCAATGATCTCCTCGCTTGGAAATACACATGAGCCATCTCATAAATTTCCTTTATTGCCTTGGAAAAATCTGCATAGATTCTAAAATTGCTCAGTTTTTGTGCATCAATCTCATCAAACGACTGGTTATCCTGTGGCAAAAAGTTAGCAATCGCATTTAACAGTTGACTGCTAAGGGTACAAAAAAGAGCATGTTCTTCTAACACAGACAGTTGACCACAATTTTCTTTTAATTCACCATATGCCTTTATGTACGCTTCCTCATTTCCAGCCGGTGAACTACTCGGTCATAGAATGGCCGAGCATCCAAAGTTTCCCTTGAATACCGATCATTCTATTTCCGCCCCTTTGAGAATAAGTCCACACTACACAATACGAATAGCACAGGCAGATCCTCTCCAGACAATCCATCTTACAGTCATGCCGTAAGAAGACAGTGGTAGTTCCTATGTTCTGCTCTAGTCACAGATGAGATCCTGCAGCATCATGTAAGATGTTACAGGATCCCGTCTGCTTTCATGCAGATGCTGCTTTTTTTCTTCATATGCGATGTGTCGTTTTTCATATACGATTCGAATCGCATTCTGTAAATTCTTGTGACTGTATTGGTGTTCCCTGCACAATTCCAGTATCTCTTTATCACCTGCCCGGTTTCTGATATTAACAGCACCAACGTGGTCTGCATCATCATGATACCCGCAGCTGGTACAGCAGAATCCTTTTGAGTGTCGGTTTTCTGCATTCAGATTGCTGCATACCGGGCATACCTGACTTGTAAAATCAGGTTCCACCTCAAAAAAGTCACATCCTTTTTGATTCAGTGCTTCCATCAGCTTTCTTTGAAGCTTTCCCCTGGCAAATGTGGAAAACATTCCATTAACCTTACGACTCTTATTGAATTCCTTAATATCCAACTTCTCAATCGCAGTCAGTGTATCTTTGGAAATGCTGTCCACATAGGTTGTGACTGATTTCTTGATCTCGTGATCCAGCCGTGCATAGTAGCAGCGCTTTTTGCGATACGGGGCTCCTGCCGTTTGAATCATTCGTTCCAGGCGATCCATCTTTTTGATGAGAGAACGTCTCACATCCTCTGGTAGATCATGTTTTCTCAAAAAGTGCTTAATTTTTCGTTTCTTGTTTCGAAGGTTCGCGAGTTCTGCAAAGGCAGGCTCTACAGCTTCATGATAAAAGTCAATTACCGGACTCATGGAACCGATTTTCCTTCCGTCGGATGTATGAAAACAGTCCGAGATTCCGGTATCCACTCCAATACAATTTGTTGTTGCAGGTTGCTGTCTTGTTGAATCATAAGACCAGCCAATTCGAAGATTCCCTTTTCTCACCTGCATCAGAACTGTTCCTGCCATCTTGTTATTCTGAATCTTATGTAAAAAATGGCTGCTGGTATCAATCGGAATCGTGATTCGCTGTCTTGTTTTTAATGGATTTGTAATAATGATTACATAGGGCATTTTGGTATCTGTTGATTGTTCGATCTTCATTAAGCGGGAATCCAATGGAACTGATACGAAACGAAGCTTTGGGACACGATACTCCAATGATTTTGAAGCATATCGCTCCTGAAACTCCAGCTGCTGATCAGAAAATTCCTTTTCAGACATTTCATGAAGTGTTTTTGTACAGTCCTCATAAAACGTGCCTTCTATCTGTCGTATCGTTTCTTCCATCTTTTGCTTTGAGCATCCCATGATCGACATAGCAAACAATACTTTTGACTGTGCAAATATCCCCATACCTTCTGACAAAAGATCCAGTCGGATATTATTCAAACGACCCGATACCTGCACGACTGCCGCATCGAATGCATTCTGGCAAAATGCAGAATTGATTCCTTCTGGGCGAATGGCTTTTTCCAGCTTTCGCATTTGGGAATCCTTCTTATCATTCTTTACCAGTTGAAGTACGATGTCAGGATTCTTTTCCAACAGCTCAATGTCACGATTGATCAGAGCAGTATACGAATTCTGCATCTGCCGTAACACGGCAAGCTTTTCTTTATTCGGCCGACCATACAGAAAAACACTCTTTGTAATGGTTGTCTGAAAAGAACTGTTCTTTTTCTTTCTTGCTTTTGGCATAGCCCCTCCTTTCGTTAGTACTGTTTTGACTGGTGTTCAATATACTTGCGGATGGTTTCTTCTGAGATGTCCCCAATCGTTTCAAGGTAGTAAGAATGATTCAAAAGCTATCCTTTTCACAGCTATTGGCGTAAGTCTGGAAACTTTTCATACATCTCTCTGCGGTATTCTATCGACCAGGCAATATGATAATTGATGTTATACATGCAGGTACGTGCATGTTTTAGGTTATCTTTTTTCACATATATTATATCATATAGTATACATATAGTCAATAAACAGTTAAAATATATTATACATACAGTATTGTTTTCTCTGTAGACTGCCATCCGAATCTTTCCTATATTTCTCTGCCGAAGACAGTTTCGCTTTTTGGAACACAAAAAGCTTCACACCTTCGGCGGATTTATGGTATGATAAAAGCAAGCGGCGCTTTCATCTCGGTCATTGAATGGCCGAGGATTCCCGCGCCAGATTCCTAAAAACGGATCATCGCCTTCCTGTGTCAATGTTTCCTTTGTAAAATCTGCTGCATATGCTTCATATACATCCGATATATCTGCAATCAAATCTGCCTCTGCTAACTGTACCATCTGTGTTGCCGTAACCGACATAATATCTGGCAACTCACCTGTTGCAATTGTGATATTGATTTTCTGGCTATATTCATCATCACCTTTTACAATCCAATCATATACAACATTAATTCCCAACTCATCACGATAAGTATCCAGCCAAAAATTGTCCTCTAATGTCTGTCCAGGAAGATTTCCCAATGCATAGGTTTCAATTGTATCATCTCCTCCTATTCTCATGCTTTGAATTTGGGCCCGACATCAGTTTTAATTTACTGTGCAATTCAGCATTGATTTTGATATTTTTATTATATGTCGTACATGCACAAAAATTCAATTGTATTTTTCCGACTTTTGTTGTGTTTTTTTGTATCTTTTCATTTTAAATTCATATTATATTGTTATTATATAGTTTCTATCTCTGTTTTTATTTATTTGTTTGTTTTTATTTACTAACTATATTTTATTGCAGATTGGCTACCCAGACTAAATTTACAACTATACATACAAAAATTCCCTCTTCACTGAACTTTCTTGTTCAATAAAGAGGGGGTTCTCAAATTAACATCTCTGCCGCAAACACAATCACGCAGCATATTACTGCCACTAGAAACATACTTACACCCTTTCTAGCAGCAATGATTCCTGCTATAAGTGCCAGTACTCCTGCAATCGGCACAGCAGTCGTTTCTACAATCGCTGGAAAAGTCATGACAGATAACGTTACATACGGTACATAGAATAAAAATGACTTTAAAAATGGATTTTCAATTTTCTTTCGGATCAGTGTAAGCGGCACCGCGCGCACGGCAAAGGATACAAGCGCAGACACCATGATATACAGATAAATATTATGCTGCATCGTTTTTATCTCCTTCCTGCGTTTCATCCTTCACTGGAAACAATACTGCGGCTGCTCCTGCGATTACAATTGTCAAGATTATAGTTCTCATACTTGCAGACAAAGTTTTTGTGACTGGAAGCCATGTAAACAGGCCACTGAATACAAAACTAATCAAAACAACACCGCCTAAAACCTTGTTTTTCTTTGTAGGCGGAATGACAATTGCTAAAAACATGCCATACAATGCAACACTAAGAGCACTTACGGCAGAAGCCGGCAGGATATTTCCTGCAACAATTCCTATTGCCGTTGCAGATGACCATGCCGGCAGTGCGAGCGCCATTGCTCCATAAGTATAGAAAGGATTCACATTTCCAGGTCTTGCAATGGAGATTCCAAAGATCTCATCGGTAATGCCAAATCCGACTAATACACGGTGGATAAGCGGTGCATCTGGTGCAAAACGCTGACTTAATGCACAGCTCATCAAAAGATATCTTGCGTTTGTTATAAGGATGACGAGTGCCATCTCAATGTAAGGCGCACCTGCCTCTATTACAGTAAATTCTGCATACTCACCTGCTGATGCATGGTTGAGCATACTTGATAGAAAACCCTGAAACGGGGTTAGTCCTGCTTTTCTTGCCATAATTCCAAGTGAAAATGCAACTGCGAAATAGGCAAGTGCAATGGGGATACTGTCATACATCCCCTTGCTGAATGCTCTCTTGTTACTCATTGTACTGCTTACTGCCAGCCCTTATCTGACCAGTCATGGTCTTTAATACGCTGATACTCCTCCATGGAAATTTTAAGAATGGTTCCGTGTTTAAAACCATATGGGAACGAAAATGCGGCGTCACTTCTTACGAAATTTCCACTTGCTAAACTATCTGCGACAAATGGCACATACCCTTGTCCTGCACCCGGCACGCCATAGTAATCTAAGAAAAGACACCATCTGCCATCCTCTAACTTAACAGCTGTTGCTGCCTCATATTTGCCTTCCTCGATGGTCTCCATACTCTTATCAAACGCTTCAATTCTCGTATATGGTCCAGTGATTTCATCTGAACGAAGCAGCAGTATACGCGCTGGATTTTGACCACACTTAACAAACAGATAGTAGCTTCCATCTTCCTCATAAAGTGCGGAATCTATTATATCATGTTCTTTCCACTCATATAAAATTTCCGGCTTTGAAAATTCTTTAAAATCCTTTGTGCGGCTATAAAAAATTGCTTTTTCACCGTAATTATTTCTTGCATGAGAAGAAGACCAGTGCACAACATAATCTTCTGCCTTTTTATCATAAATAACATCTGGTGCCCACAAACAGCCAAACTGTTCGTCTCCAATCTTTGCAAGACGCTGCTCCGTCCAGTTTACAAGATCATCTGACTCCCATATTGCAAGGCTTTTACTTCCGTTACGACCGATCTCATCCCATGAATGATGATACTGTCCGCGCATTCCATAAGACAAGCTTAAATCTGTTGCCAGAATAACAAATTTTTCCTTTCCAGTCTGTGGATTTTTGCAGCGCACTACAGTAAAATCACGCACTCCCTTATCACCATAATAAGCCCAAAGCACTGGCGCACCGCCGTTTACCTCTTCCCAGTTAAAGCCATCCTTGCTTACACCAAAGTAGACCTGCTCTCCATCCGGCGTTGTCTTCTCTCTAAAATGTACAAATAAATATGCCTGCATCCTTTCATTACCTCCTTGTTTTCACGGGGACAGGGACAGTGGCTTTTTTACTGGGTACACTGACCCTATTCTTATCCCCATTATTTTCCCATTTCTCCTATCATAGCACAGCAAAAATAGAAAAACAATGATGAAAAACTCCCTCGTGGCTTATTTAAAAGTCATGAGGGAGTGTACTTCACTATTTTTATTTTTAATTATCTCGATTCTACTAGTTACGCTGGAAGCAGGCTGCTTCTCTTTAATGCTATAAAAACAACCTTACCTAATGCAATTGCAATTACCATCTTGAGTAAATCAAATGGGATAAATGGCATTACACATACGCTTAATGCATAGCCTACTGTACACTGTGCCTGGATTACAAACCAAACTGTTCCAAACAGATAAGCAATTGCTGTTCCGGCTACCATACCAACAAAGCTCCAAACAATGTTTCTGTTTGTCTTTTCCAGAACAATTCCGCTGATTAAGGCAAGCAGAATAAATCCTACAAGATAACCGCCTGTCGGGCCTGCCAGCTTTGCAATACCGCCTGTATAACCAGAAAATACAGGAAGTCCAACCACACCAAGAAGCATATAAATCAGATAGCTGATGCAGCCTTTCTTTGCGCCAAGCAGGTAAACAGTCAGGTAAATTACCAGGTTCGTAAAAGAGATCGGAACTGCTCCGATCGGGATGGACATTGGTCCCAAAATACACATAAGTGCCGCCATAATCGCACACATTGTCATTGTCTTGACAGATTCATTTCTCATGATTATTTATTTCCTCTCTTACTTTGCTGTTTTTTGAGTCTTCTCATACTCTGGTGTCACATTTCTTCCGATTCCCTCAAGCATTTTTTTATCGCTTCTAATTGTTGCACAGGCAACTGTTGTCAACATATTTCCTGTGATCGTTGCTGATACACCAGATTCAAATGCTAACTCTCCATCATTTGTCAAAAGAGCACGTCCAGCGCCAAGGCGAATATCTGCCGTTGGATTAATATAGCGAAACAAAGCAACAGTACGCAAAATATCAGGTTCCGAGATTCGTTCAAGATTCTCAAGTGGTGTGCCTTTGATTGGCATCAGTGAGTTTATCGGAATTGAATCGACACCGCACTCAAAAAGACTTACTGCCATATCAATACGATCCTCCCACGTCTCACCCATACCGATAATTCCACCGGAACAGACATACATGCCCTCTTCCTTTACCATCTTTAATGTGGCAATCTTTTGCTCATATGTATGTGTCGTGCAGATCTGTGGAAAATAACGTTTTGAAGTCTCAATATTGTGATGATAGCTTGACACACCTGCCTCATGAAGTCTGTGAAGCTGCTCTCTTGTCAGAAAACCCATTGAAGCACAAAGATCAATGCGACATTCCTTCTTCATCGTCTCATACGCGTGAATAGCCTTTTCAAACTCCTCACCTGTAAGTGCCTTTCCTGCCGTAACAATTGAGAAACGATCTACGCCTTCTCTCTCATTCATCTTACAGGCTTCTATAATCTGCTCCTCCGGTAAAAAACCATATACCTCACAATCTGTGTGATGATGCGCCGACTGCGCACAATACTTACAGTCCTCAGGGCAACGTCCGCTTCTTCCATTAATGATTGAACAAAGATCTACCTTATCTCCTACAAAATGCTCACGGATTTTATCCGCTCCTTTGCACAGGTCATCTAAATCGCAGTCCAGAAAAAAAGACAGATCATCTTTTCTTGTCAGTCTCTTTCCTTCAATAATCTCCTCTGCCAGCTTTTGCATATCCATGTTTTTTCCTCCTCCCGGCAAATTCGAATTGATTGTACTCTTTTTTGTTTTGATTGTCAACCTATTTTTACTTTTTGGTTAACACTTTTTTATAAATAAAAGAACCTAACCAAAAAAGGTGAGGCTCTGAATAGTTAATATTATTTCAAAAATATGTGAAGCAGCTGCTTCTTCCACTTTTGATATGGACGATATCTAATCGGCAGATCTATCCACGTTTTCTTGTCTACAATACTTTTGTAATGAGTAAAGGTGTCAAAGCCTGTTTTTCCATGATAGCTTCCCATACCACTCTCACCAAAGCCGCCAAACGGCATCTCGCTTGTTGCCAGATGAATCAGCGTGTCATTTATACAGCCGCCGCCAAATCCGATTTTTTCTATTACACTTTTGGCTACGCACTTATCCTGTGTAAAAATATAAAGTGCCAGTGGGTGTGCCATACTGCGAATTGTATCAACTGCCTCATCAATAAAGTCATATGTCAAAACTGGAAGAATCGGTCCAAAGATTTCTTCCTGCATAACTAAATCTGAAAATGTTACATTATCCATTATGGTCGGCTCAATTTGCAAAGTACTTCGATTTGCAGTTCCGCCAACAACAACCTTTTTGTAATCAATCAGTCCAAGAAGCCTGTCAAAATGTTTCTCGTTAATGATCTTTCCATATTGTTTTCGCTTTAATGGCTGCCTTCCATATTGCTTTTGTATCTGTTTTTTTAATTCATTCACCAGCTCATCTTTTACTGCACTGTCACAGTAAATATAATCTGGTGCAACACATGTCTGTCCGCAATTTAAAAATTTTCCAAATACAATTCGTTTCGCTGCAAGCTTGATGTTGGCTGATTTATGAACGATACATGGACTCTTTCCGCCAAGCTCAAGTGTAATTGGCGTTAGATGAGCTGAAGCGCAGCGCATTACTTCTTTTCCGACAGACTGACTGCCTGTAAAGAAAATATAATCAAAATTCTCATTTAACAGACATGTATTTTCTTCCCGTCCGCCTGTGACAACTGCCACATATTTTTCATCAAAGCATTCTCTTAACATGTGGCTGATAAGCTCACTTGTATTTGCAGAATAAGCACTCGGTTTTACTATAGCCGTATTGCCTGCTGCTAGCGCATCAACTAATGGTTCAAACGTCAGCATAAGAGGATAATTCCAAGGACTCATAATCAGCACCACACCATATGGAGATGGCTTTTGATAGCTTCTTGAATGAAACTGCGCAAGCGGAGTGCGTACTGTCCGCTCTTTTGCATATTTGCGCGTATGCTTTATCATATATGTCAGCTCACTTAAAACAAGTCCTGTTTCACACATATAGCTCTCAAAAGCGGATTTTCCTAAATCTGCACAAATTGCCTGATTGATCTTTTTTTCATATTTTATAATGCATGCTCTCAGTTTTTCTAGTGCGCTTATACGAAACGATACATTCAAAGTCTCACCAGAATTAAAAAAGTCCCGCTGCTTTTTGACTAACTTTTCAATTTCTGTCTGTGTCATGATTATATCCCTCCCCCAAATTTTCCCCTTTTAGAAAGATAAGACTTACGTCATATACATGATAACAACAAACAATAAATTATTATTTGTTGTTCTTACATTCTCTAGCATCTCCATCAGCTTTGTAAATGGGCCGATATTTCCGCCTATAACGATCTCTATTTTTAATGGCTTGTCCCATGCTTGTAAAATACCATGAAGCTCCTCAAGCTCACTATTATAATCTGCCGGCATTCCTTTAAGACGTCCGAAACGCTTCAGCGCATCCTCCTCTGTCTTTAATCTTACCAGATCAATTCGTATTTTTTCCATAATCACTTCCTCCAACATTATCCACATTTGAATACAAAACAGCAATCGTGTTTTGTTTATATTGATCTATTATAGCTGTTTTGTGTGTATTTTTCAACTATTATAATGTTTCAGCGCAGAAAACCCCGGCCGTTCGCAAGAACGTACGCGGGATGAATGCGCCGATTGTATACAAACCAGACATCATTCCAACAGATTTTTCTTCTGGAATTTGGAACCTATTTTGGCCTGATGTTCTTTAGAGCGCTGAGATTCAATGTACTGCTTTACTGTTTCAAGAGAAACGCTTCCGGTAGTGGCGATAAAGTAGCTGCGGCTCCAGAATGAGGTATCATCCCCATAGATGTACTGTTTGATCTGTTCAGGGAATCGCTTACGCATCTCTCTTGACAACTGAGTCTTGATACTTCTGACAAAGACGGATACGTTTGTATTCGGTGGCAGTGATACCAGCAGGTGGATATGATCTCTGTCTGTCTCTGCTGACAGGATTTTTCCGCGGAATTGCTCCGCCATATGATTTGAAAACTCCTTCATGGCAGAACTCATTTCTTCATTAATTACCGGTTTTCGATAATGCGTGACGAAAATCATATGATAGGTAAGGCAATAGATACAATGCTGCCCCCGGTTGTATCCATCTTTCTTTACCCTGTCTTTTTTGTCTTTGATATCATCAGCATTTCCGGATATACGTTTCATAATAATACCTCTCTCATTTATAGCTAAAATGATTTAAAACTTTGTGTATAGCTTGATTTTACATGTATTTTATCGTATAATATATCTGTAGTCAACCATATTCTCACGTTTTTTTAAAAGGAGGGTTCTGTATGCATACCATATCAATATTTGTGGATAAAAACCGGATGCCAAAGCCTGCATCGTATTTCGAGTGCCAGACTCACCTTGCAAAAAATTTGCGAAACGCAGCAAACTTTATCATTCGTAACCTGCGTACCGGACTGAAAAAAGATCCGGATACACGCACCGCCAATGAGAATGAGGTTCTGGAGACCGTACGTATCGGTATTGAGATGGCAAAGGAAAAGATGCAGAGTATCGGTTTTCCGGGAAACGAATCTCACGTGGACAATACGAGTCAAAGAACGGTACGATTTTAAATGCAGATGTCAACGGTGCAGGAAATATCATTCGCAAGATCTATCCGAATGCATTTGATGAAGTAAAAGATTTCTCCTACACGAATAAGACGGTCATCCGGGTCACCAGAGAAGCACTCTGCCTTGTAAAACACAAAGAAAAGCACGCCAGACCACGAAGAAAAAGTGGTATGAACCGATGGCTGCATCATCGCAGACAGGAACAGAAGCTTGTCTATTTTGAGCTATTCAAAGCAAGCAGTGCCAGGGATAAGACCAGGTATATCGAGGAGTCAAAACAAAAAGCCGCCCAAAAGACGGCTTAAAGGTAAACCCGTAACAGGGTGTAGAGGGCTTGTGAAGGTCCTTTGAGGCGTTCCACCATGTCTCAAGAAGCCCCGCCCGTTCGTGAGAACGTGCGCCGGGAGCATCACAATCCTGTATCATCAAACTGCGGAATAAAGCTTTCCTTTGCCGTCTCACCTTCTTGTATAAATCCATTTTCCACACCCAAATCAATTGCATAGTCCACAACCTCATCATATTCCTTCTGTGTGATCGTGCGGCCAAGATTTTTAAAACGCTTCTCAATTCCCGGCATCGGTGTGTATTGGTTCATAATACTTATATAGATCTGATCACCGTATGTCTCATATAGATAACGAATGGCTTCTTTTGACTCTTTTATATGGCCTGGCAAAATCAAATGACGCACAATCACACCTCGCTTCATCATATCTCTCTCATCAAATTTTGCACCTCCTGTTTGCTTTACCATCTGTGCCAGAGCACGCTTTGCTACCTCTGGATAATCTGGTGCATTAGAATAGCGCGCAGCCATCTCACTGCTTATATACTTAAAATCTGGCAAAAAAATATCCACAATTCCATCAAGTGCCTCAATTGCCTCAACCTTTTCATATCCGCTCGAGTTATAGACAATTGGAATTGTCAATCCACTCTTCCTTGCTCGCTTTATACTCTCAATGACAATTGGCAGATAATGGCCTGCCGTCACGAGATTGATATTATTTGCCTTTTTTTCCTGAAGCTCCATGTAAATCTCGCAAAGCCTATCTTGTGTAATTGTCCTGCCAGAATGACCAAGCGCAATTTCTCTATTCTGACAATATACACAGCCTAAATTACAGCCTGAAAAAAATACAGCTCCTGATCCCTCATCACCAGAGATGCATGGCTCCTCCCACATATGAAGGGCAGCTCTTGCTGCCGTTATTGTGTTTCCAACTTTACAGGCGCCAAAACCACGCGTACGGTCAGCACCACACTCACGCGGACACAGCCTGCAATTAGTCCAGTCTATTGTAAAATGCTTATTTTCTTCCATTTTTTTGTCTCCATATTTAACTTTTTCTTACAATTCCCAAAAAGCAGTTGTGTTTCTCCCAAAAAGCTATATGATAGAATTGATTGTAATGATTTTACTTTATTACCACTTACCCATTATACTTTATCATGGAGGTGCTATCATGTATTTTGATGCACATTTTATTTTTAACACCTTCCGATCTCGTGGGGTTTTTATGTTTGTGCTTTGTCTTATGATCCTTTGCTCTGTGCGTCCCTCTTTTGCAGCAGAAGCCGAAGCTACGCTGCAGGCGGAAACTACAGACGATTCTGCTATTGAGGCAGCTGGTATTGTCAGCGAACATGGTCAGTTAAGTGTCTCATCATCTGGATTTGTAGTGGACAAAAATCAATCTGTCTTCCAAATTCAGGGTATAAGTACACACAATTTGGCTTGGTATCCGGAGTATGTAAATGTCGATACATTTCGCAAACTTCGTGATGAGTTCAATATCAACACAATCCGCCTTGCCATGTACACAGCAGAAGATGGCGGCTATTGCGTCAGTGATGACACTGCAAGACAGCAAATGCTTGCCTGTCTGACTTCTGGTATTGAAGCTGCCATACAGTTGGATATGTATGTGATCGTAGACTGGCATATTCTTTCAGATTCCAACCCAAATCTCTACAAGGAAACTGCCCTTTCTTTCTTCGAAAAGATTGCTTCCACTTATGGTGACAAACCAAACATTTTGTATGAGATCTGCAATGAGCCAAACGGTGATACCTCATGGGACGAAATCAAAAGCTACTCTGTTGACGTGATTGACCGCATTCGTATGTATGCACCGCAAAGCATTGTAATTGTTGGTACCCCAACCTGGAGTCAGGATGTGGATATTGCTTCTTCATCTCCAATTGAGCGCACCAATCTCCTTTATAGTCTTCATTTTTATGCGGCAACCCACAAGGAAGATCTGCAAAGCAAGCTGCAGACTGCACTCACAAATGGTCTTCCTGTCTTTGTATCAGAATTTGGCATTACGGAGGCTTCCGGAAGCGGAATCGTTGATACCACAAGCGCTGATACCTGGATGAAACTGTTAAATGAAAACGGCATTGGCTACATTTACTGGAATCTTTCAAACAAAGACGAAACCTGTGCTCTTCTTCGTTCCTCGTGCACATCATTATCCGACTGGACTTTTGATGATTATTCGCCTGCCGGACAATGGTTTTTACAGAATCAGCAAAATAATACTTCAATTTATGACAAAGCAGCTGCCGCTCCAACAGCGGCTGTCGACACTCCTACTACACTTTACGCAAGTGATGATTATTGGAGCTTTAGCAATGGCTGCAATGTTTCTGTAAGCCTTACTGATACCTGGGCCGATACATCCATGCAGTATGCCTCTTATGATGTAACTGTTTCAAATACATCTTCTTCTGATGTAACAAACTGGCGTTTTCGCATAACCTGGAATGAGGAAATTTCACCAAAGGAATACTGGTCATGTGAAATTGGCGGCTCTGGAAATAATCGTCTTTTCATTCCAGTAGACTATAACACGACCATCCCGGCAGGCTCTTATATCACCTTTGGAATGATCGTGTATGGTGTTCAGTCACCTGAACTGACAAATATCACCTTTGAATAAAACTAGGAGCTTTTTGATGAAATCAAAATATACAAAAAAACAACGTGTTCTTGCCATTTTAGGCATCATACTTTTAGTCGGACTTTATCTCGCAGCGCTTATCGCTTCGTTCTTTAACAGCCCGACTGCACAGGGATTTTTATGCAGTGCTTTATTCTGTACATTCTTTATCCCAATCGTTATCTATCTTCTTCAGTTTTTTGCAAAGAAAAATTCTTCGTCACCAGATGACGACGATAAATCATTTAGGAAATAAATTTCCGATTAAAGGGGTCTTCGGACCTCTTTTTTTTCGATTTTCCGCAATCACTTCATCATCAATATCAATATAATAACGCTCATATGCATTCACTACACGTGTTTCATTATACTTACACTCTCTTTTATAACGTCCTCCGTAATTGGCATGCACATGACCATGTACAAACAAAAGTGGCTTATAACAGTCCATTAAGTCCCTGAATACCTGAAATCCCTTGTGTGGAATGTCATCACCGTCATTTAACTGATATGCCGGCGCATGCGTAACAAGAATGTCAAAGCCATCTTTCTTTCGCAGCTTAAAACGCATCTTATTCACACGCTTTTTCATCTCCTTTTCCGTGAACATGTTACTTCCCTCTTTGTAGCGCATTGATCCCCCAAGACCAAGCAAACGTACACCATGAAACTCAAAAATATCATCTTCAATGCAGATACAGCCATCAGGAGGTGTCATCTCATATTTTGCATCATGATTTCCCCTCACATAAATCACAGGTGCCTTTGTAAATGTTGCCAGAAAGGACAGATATTTGGGATTTAAGTCTCCGCACGAAACAATCAGATCCACATTTTCAAGCATCGACTTATCAAAATAGTCCCACAGCGCCTTCGACTCGATATCTGCAATTACCAGTATTCTCATTCCTACCTCTACCTCTGCCATAATCCAGCGCAGCTATACTTCGCTGCGCCTTCATAACCGCTTTTTCTACTCTTCTATATTATCTACACCCTGAACCTCAACTACAGCCTTTGCATCCTCATTTAATTTGTTCCAATGCGGCAGACTGCCATTCACATTATCGGCCAGCCATCTCATGTTAATAATTTCCTCTGGTGTCAGTGAACGATTGTCATCGCTTTGTACAATACCATCCTGTGAATACAGCTCTCCTGAAAACGGACTAAAGCCACCTTCCATAATTTGATGCTGCATAAACTCAACCAGCTGCCTTGTTTTTACCGGAACCTTCGGTGAGCAGATGAAATCAACAACACCTGCTGACATTCCCCACCAGTAATTAAGTGCAACACCGTCTGAGCCTGCACTGTCCCATGCACCATTTTGCACAGTCTCGACAAGCTTTTTATAAAGCGCACCCCAGTTCCATATCACAGCTGTCAGATTTTCCGGCTCATCCTTTTCTATATTGACCAGTCCAAAATAGCGTGACGGTGAATTAGGTACAATCATCTCAAGACATGATACAAGATTTACTTCATTTGCCTTAAAGTCTTCAAGAATTTCCTGTTTGCTGCGCACTGTCGTCCACTCCAGCTGAATCGTTGCATTTGGATTAACCATCTTCACGCCAATCGCAAATGCATTTATATTGGCAATCATACCGCAGATCGGATAATCAGCCATATAGCCAATCTTTCCATTTTTACACAATGCTCCTGCTACAAGTCCTGATAAAAATTTTGCCTCAAACAAGCGCGCATAGTAGGTACGAATACACTGGTGATTCGTGTCAACAGAACAATTTAAAATCTTGACAGATGGATTTTTTATTGCTGTCTTTATGCTGCCTTCAAGAAACTGCGGCGTTGTTGTAAATATAATGTTGCATTTTTTTTCAATTGCATCATCAAGTGTATTTTCAAGTTCTGCTCCCTGTGAAACATCATTATAAGAGATTGTTTCAACCTTTCCCTTAAATTGTTCCTCAAGATACATGCGTCCAAGTTCATGACCATATATCCATGCAGAATCCTGTGGATTTTTATCATGTACAAATGCAATCTTTAAATACTTTGTTCCTGGAGACAACAGATAATCAAACAGATTTTTCTTTGGTGCCTCCTGTGGCTCTGTCTTAATCTCAGAAGGATTTCCCTTTGCCTGAAGCAAAATCTCATCCCACATCTTTGCAAGCTCTGATTTGATCTGAGATGGGAGCTTTTCCTCCTGATGAGGATCACACGGATATAGCTCCAAATACATCAAAAAGGCATCTGCTGTCGGAATCGGCGGTCGTTCTCCTCCCTTTTCCTTATACACCTTTTCAAAGCGCACATACAAAGAACGAACCTCCATACGGTCATCATCTGTCCATTTATAATCTACTTCAAATCCAAGCTTTTCTAATAAAGTCCTATAGCTTCCAAGCTTACTTAACACAATGTAATTAACCTTAGAGCGCTTATAAAATGCTAGAAACTCAAAGTACAGGCGGTTCTCTGGCTCATCTGTCCTCTTTGGAATAATACGAGTTACATTACCCTGCACACTAGGTGCACCGCAAAACTTTAATACACTGACACGCTTATTACCCTCTAATACATAGTAGCGGTTCATAAACTCATAACACTTAATCGGATCATGTATTCCCTCTTCCAAATGGGCATTATAAAGAGCCTGCCACTTGGCTGCAAACTCCGATTCATCATCGAGCAGCGGCATAAAGTTCGGTGCAAATGCAGTACGTCTTCCTGCCGTAAATGTTCCCACAATCATTTCCGATGGAATGGAACAAATTCCCAGATCTTCCTCTGCCACCACATCCGTATGAGACAAAAGCTCCTCAAGCACCTGCAAATACGGATATTTTCCTTCCGACAGATATCTTGCATAGCTTCTCTCACCCTTTTTCAGCGCCTTCTGATAATCCTCTCTTGCCATATTCAGCCACACACCTTTCTGTTCTCTAAGTCTCTTGCTCTTTGCAACTTTATTTTACATCATTTTATCTGCTGTTACAAGTATTCTTAAGAAAACCTTTCAATCCTTATGAATCCGTGTTTTTTCTTGCTTTTTTTTCAAAAACAAAGTACAATAAAATTAACTTATGCATCAGGAGGACTTATTATGAAAAAATCTCGTTTCATTCCTGCTTTTTTACTTTCTGCAGCACTTTTATCTGGACTTGCAGGATGTAAAAAAGAAACTGAATATTATAATCCAAACGCACAGACCTCATCTGTGACAGAAACACAAACTGAACTGCAAACAGAACCTTCCACACAAGCTTCTACTGAAGAATCTACTGAGGCATCCACTGAGGCTTCTACTGAAGAAAGCACCGAAGCTTCCACTGAAGAATCCACTGCTGCCCATGTTGTTTCCAAAGAACTTGCTGTAGGTGACATTTGGTATGTAAATACCGATTCCCTTAATATCCGCGATTACCCTTCTACTGAAGGCAATAAAATTGGGGAGCTTTATCGCGGTGAGGAAGTTCGAATCCTTGCTCTTGCAGAAAATGGATGGGTGCAGATTCACAGTGCAACAATGGACGGCTATGTAAAAGCAGATTTTCTTGTATCTTCTCCAGATCAGGTAGATGGTGCAGCGGCAGATGCCGCTGCATCTGCTGCGCCAGCCTCAAACGAAACATCAAATGCAAACACATCTTCTTCAAACGGACATATTGTGTGCATTGATGCAGGTCATCAGCAGGCAGGCATCAGCGAACAGGAACCAAACGGTCCAGGCTCTTCTGTAATGAAGGCTAAGCTTACTACTGGAACGAGCGGCGTAGCTACTGGTCTTGCCGAGTATCAATTAAACTTAGATGTCTCTCAAATGCTTCAACAGGAGCTTTTAAACCGTGGCTATCAGGTTGTGATGATTCGTACAACAAATGACTGCGCTATGAGCAATGCTGAGCGTGCTGTATACGCAAATGAAAGCGGTGCTGAAATCTTTGTCCGCATCCATGCAAACAGCTCCAATGATCCTTCTGTAAATGGCGCTATGTTCTATGCTCCATCATCAGCAAATTCTTATCTGTCTGCTGATGTAATATCTGCAAGCAACACACTTGCTTCTACGATGCTTTCTTTTTATTGCTCCACAACAGGTCTTGCAAACAAAGGTGTTCTTCAGGATGATAATATGACAGGTATCAACTGGTGTACTATTCCTGTCACAATCGTAGAAATGGGCTTTATGTCTAACCCTGAGGAAGATCAAAAGATGGCAAATCCTGAGTTTCAGGCTGTAATTGCACAGGGTCTTGCAAACGGTATTGACGCTTACTTTGGGAGATAATTGATTATGGCTGTTCAGATCTATTACCAACTGATCCGTGACATCGTAATTGACGAACAGCTGCTTTCCATGCTGCAGCCGCAGCGCAGAAAGCAGCTGTTTTCTTTTCGTTTGGAATCTGATCAAAAACGCTGCGCAGCAGCTGGGCTTCTTCTTTGGAAGCATATTTACAATAAACACCCAGAACATTTCACCGTCTCTTACAATGCAGCTGGAAAACCTAGTGTAGCAAACGCTCCATTTTTTAACCTCTCACACAGCAATGATTTTGTCATGCTTGCCGTCAGTGACACCCCTGTTGGATGTGACATTGAAAAGCTTCATAAAACTGTCCTTTCACACCATGTTTTTCATCCAAATGAGCTTGATGCACTTTCTAATCTTCCTTCAGGAGATATACAAAACCATGAGTTTCTTCGCCTGTGGACGGCAAAGGAAGCCTTCTTAAAAGCCATAGGCACAGGTATTGATGCAAAAGCTTCCTCATACGATTTTAGTAAAAGCAATACCATCTCTCTCTATGATGGTTCATTTTGGAAACTCGAACATCATACAGTTTGCGATTTTCCTGACTATCTTTCATGTGTTTGCTATAAATGCTTGCAATAAAAAGAAACATCATTTACACTTTAAGCATTACAAGTCAGGCGTTCACATTACACCTGCCCTATGTTTTATTATTCAGAAACGAGGATTGTTTTTATGACTGCTTATGCTCATCTGTTACTGTATTTCTTTTTCTACAGCTTTGTCGGCTGGATTTGGGAATCCAGCTATGTATCTATTCTCACAAAACGGCTGACGAACCGAGGTTTTTTAACTGGTCCAATGCTTCCGATCTATGGAAGCGGCGCTGTAGTCATGCTCTGTGCCACCTACCCGGTGCAATCGTCCGACATTGGTATTTTTCTGCTTGGACTTATTGCTGCCACAATACTTGAATACGTTACCGGTGTCGTTATGGAAACACTTTTTCAGGTGCGTTACTGGGATTACAGTGACAAAAAGTTTAATATACAGGGACATATCTGCCTAAGCTCCTCGCTTGCATGGGGTGTTTTTACACTTCTTTTGATACGCGTCGTTCATCCACGCATATCAGCTTTGGTGGAAAAGATTCCTCAAAACGTATGCTTTGGTGCTCTTGTTGTAATCACGATAGTATTTGCCATCGACTTTGCTTCCTCCTTCCATGCTGCTATGGATCTGCGTCAGATTCTTGAATCTATTACTAATCTAAAATCAGATGCAGAAAAGCTTCGTGAACGCTTTATTGTACTTACTGATTCCGTAAGCGAGACGCTTCGCGATAAGATTGGCACTATAAAAAAGCCGGAGAGTTCTCGTATTGAGGAATTTCAGACTTCTGTTTCTGAATATCTCGAAAAGCTTTACTCTCTTGTTCCAAAGGAAAAAACAGCCGATGTTATTCGACTCAAAGAACGCTTTGCCTATTTAGGTGAACTGAAAAATGCTATCTCAAAGCGTATGGATTTTCGTAAGATTATCCTTTTAAAAGGAAACCCAATGCTTACTTCAAAAAAATATGCCGATGCCCTTAATTCCTTAAAAGAGCAGATTGGACTTAATAAAAATAAATAAGAAAAAGGCCACAAAAAAACGATGACGCATATCTTAAAAAGCGTCATCGTTTTTCTATGAGCTTACTAAATCTTTATAAAGTAATTCCAATATAAGCTGCTGCAAGTTTTACAATATAAGTTATAAACTTGATCAAATACTCTTCAATACGCTCTAACAAGCTATATTGAACTGTCGATTCTTCTTGTACAGCAACCTCTGTCTGTGAAACACTTTCTTCTGTCTGTTCTTGCGTCTGTGCTTCAGTTTCAAACGTCTCAGGCTCATTTAATTTCTCTGCTTCATGAGATTCCTGTTCTTCAGTCTGTGTACTTTCTGGCTCTGTATCAGCTGAATAAATATTTGTTTCATCAATAGTTACTTCCTCAGCCTGATATTGACTAAGCGCTGCGTTCATCAAATCTGCTGTATAGCTCGCACTGCTGTAAACTGCCGCTGAATTATATTTCCAATTCAATACGCCTTTTTCAACATAATAAGATTTACCATTGTAAATACAGCTTCCAGTATAATTCCAGTTGACCTGTCCCTTTGTAATGTAATACCATACGCCGCTGTGCTGACAAAGACCTGTATAGTTCCAGTCTAACGCACCATTTTTTATGTAAAACCAAATCGTATCATACTGACAAAGGCCAGTATACTCCCAATCAACTGAACCTTGTCTTACATAATACCATACTCCATTATACTGAGCTAACCCAGTATAACTCCAATCTGCTGTTCCACCCTTCACATAATACCAGCTGCCATTATAAACTGACAAACCTGAATATGCAGTATTACGTACACCTTTTTGAACATAGTACCAGTTTCCACCATTATAAATAAGACCTGAATAGCTTGTATTCTGCACACCATTGATTAAATACACCTGATCACTTCCAGATGCTGCAAAACCAGTATAGCTTGTGTCAACCTGATTATTAGTATAATAGCGCCATACCCCATCCGAATCCTTTAAAAGACCATTTTTACTGGTAACAGTATTTTGTCCTGCATATGCAGTCTGACTAAAGACTGGATACAAGAATACACAATCTGCACTAGTCGTCCATTTTCCACTTGGAATATGAGTATTTCCAAATTTCTTTGTTCCAAATGCTGCTGATGAGTATGTTTCTGAACCTACTAAGAAAAAGTCGTACATAGTGGTAGACTGATCATCCCACGTAGCATCCACTGCGTACCATACGCCATTTTCCATTTGAACATAATTCCACATATGATATTCTCCACTGTCTGTTACACCAGTAACAAGCACACATGGAATACCATATTTATTGCACTGGAGCTTCATCATCTTTGCATATCCAGCACAAACGGTTTCAATCTTTCCATCACCATCTGCGTCATAATATAGACTATATGGCGTTTGATAATACGGATTTCCAATATTTTGCGTACTATTTTCATAGCTGACCATACTGCAAATCTTGTCATGAACTGCCTTTACTTTATCATATGTAGTTGCATTTGCTGGAAGCATAGCATCAATCTGTGATTTTGTTCCATCAAACAATGGATTCACGTTACTTGCTGTAAGTGCCCCAGTATCCTTAGTAGGTGTTATAGTAAATGTACTTCCTGCAAGCTCAAGATCTGTTATAATACTTGTTTCGCCTTCCTCAAACCACGGTGTATATACACTATAACCAATAGTATATTTTGCACCTGAAAGCCATACTAACTCTGGATGATCATATGTCAATGCTAAATATGCTGGAGTTACATAACTGCCAAGCCATGCAAAAATTGCCTGCTTTGTTTCTTCTGAATATACTGCCTTACCATTTGTCCCCTTTGTTACCTTCTGATTTTCAAAAATTTTTGTCAGGTTCAGCTTCATCTTTGCTGTACTGGCACTACTTTTATTTGCTTCGTAAATCGCATTATAGATACGCTTAGATGTTGCATCAAGCTGATCATAATAGTTTCCAGTTGCTGTACTGATTCCTGCCATTCCTAAATAAATTGGATTTCTGTCTACTATCATATCAAATGAAAATGTCTTTACAAACTCATCTCCAATTTCATAAATATCAGAATCCATATCTTCATCAGTTGAATCTACAAATGCATCCGTTGAGCACTCAGTTGTCTCATCCTCACTATTAGATTCCTGTACCAGTTCTGGCAAATTCTCATTTACTGTTTCCTGAGTCTGCTCTTCTATACTTTCACTTGCCGTTTCCTGAGTTTGTTCTTGTGTACTTTCGCTTTCTACTTCCTGAGTCTGTTCTTGTGTACTTTCGCTTTCTGCTTCCTGAGTCTGTTCTTCTATACTTTCAGTTATCGTTTCTGACGTCAGTTCTAATATTTCGGGATCAGTACCATTAACTAGTTCCTCTGATAACTCAGAAGATGATTCTGACAACATTTCCTGACTTAGTACTTCCTGCGATGTCTGTTCTTCTTGTGCATAAGTTGCCGATCCTGCCAACATAACCAAAGCAGTAAACAATGATGCGGCTCGTTTCAATAATGCCTTATTTTTTCTCATCCAGTACTCCCTCTTTCTATTGTATCTCTAGACAATTACTTCTTAATACTAAAAAATCACAGAGTTTCCCCTGCAATTTTTAACTGCAGCTGGCTGACATTTTACAGTCCCTATAGCTTTGCGTCACTGCCTTTCGACAGCTTTGCCAAACTTTTTTTGTGAAAAATCATCAAATGACTCTCCATTGTAACCTATCTCCATTTTTATTAGTATCACGCATCGCCTTTTCTGTCAATAACTTTCTTCCAGATTCTTAACAATATGACTCTTTTCAGTGCTTGACAGGCAATTTAAGCTTGTCTTATAATAAATTATAATACAAGCGCACACTTCACTATGGGGCAAAAAGTTTCACCCTATTTTTCATTATATCATTTTTCCCCTGTGAAAAAAAGTCTTATTTGCGCGGAAATGAGGTTTTTATGAAACATTACGATATTATTATTATCGGCGCCGGTCCTGGCGGTATTTTCTCCGCATACGAACTGGCAACCAAACGCCCTGATTTAAAAATCGCTGTATTTGAGGCTGGAAATCGTCTTGAGAAAAGAAAGTGCCCAATTGACGGCAAGCGCGTAACAAAATGTATACACTGCAAAACCTGTGCTATCATGAATGGCTTTGGCGGTGCCGGTGCTTTCTCTGATGGAAAATATAATATTACGAATGAATTTGGCGGCACACTTTACGAGTACATCGGAAAAAACAAAGCAACGGAACTTATGGAATATGTTGATGAAATCAATATGGCCTACGGTGGCGAGGGCACACGCCTATACTCTTCTGCAAATTCCAGCTTTAAACGTGTCTGTCTGCAGAACAACCTTCACCTTCTTGAGGCATCTGTCCGTCATCTCGGAACAGACAAAAACTATGAAGTTCTCAGTAACCTTTATAATTTGTTAAAAGACAAGGTTAGTTTCTATTTCATGACACCAGTTCAGAATGTTGCAATCATGGATAATGGTGACTATGAGATTATTACAGAGAATGAGACATATACATGTGAGAAATGTATTATCTCCGTTGGTCGAAGTGGAAGCAAATGGATGGAGCAAATCTGCCATAACCTTGAAATTCCAACAAATTCAAGCCGTGTTGACATTGGTGTTCGCGTAGAGCTTCCTGCTGAGGTATTTGCCCCGATCACAGATGAGCTCTATGAAAGTAAGATTGTATACCAGACTGAAAAATATCAGGATCGTGTGCGTACCTTCTGCATGAATCCAAAGGGCGCTGTAGTTACAGAAAATACAAATGGTATTATCACAGTAAACGGGCACAGCTATGAAAATCCTGCCCTTCACACAAAGAATACAAACTTTGCTCTGCTTGTTTCCAAACACTTTACTGAACCGTTTAAGGACAGCAATGAATACGGTGAGAGTATAGCTCGTCTGTCTAACATGCTTGGAGGCGGCGTTATGGTTCAGCGCTTTGGTGATTTGATCCGCGGTCAGAGAAGTAACCCTAAGCGTATCGCAGAGTCTTTCCTTACACCAACTCTTGATGCTACACCAGGCGATTTAAGCCTTGTAATGCCAAAGCGTATTCTCGATGGCATCATTGAGATGATTTATGCGCTTGACAATATTGCTCCTGGTACTGCAAACGATGACACACTTCTCTATGGTGTCGAAGTTAAATTTTACAACATGGAGGTTCAGATCGACAATCATCTTGAGACTCGCCACAAAAATCTCTTTGTAATCGGTGACGGCAGCGGTGTTACTCACTCTCTGTCCCATGCATCTGCAAGCGGCATCTATGTTGCACGCCATCTGCTCGGTGAAATTGAATAATTAAAGAAAAGAGCCTCTGGGGACATGTACTGTCCCCGATGGCTCTTAGTTACTTTCTGACTTTAACAATGCCTGATAAATATCTCTTTTGCTGACACCGCGATCCTTCGCAACCTGCTTCATCGCATCCTTGCGGTTCATATCTTCATACAGCGCCATGTGCTCTTCAATTGTCATTTCTTCCCATGACTGCTGTTTTTGCTTATTTAAATCTTCTCTGTCAGCTCCCTCAATGATAATTACGCACTCACCTCTCGGCTCCTCTATGTCTCGATAATGAGCTAATGCACCATCTAACGTATCTGCATAGACAGTCTCATGTTTTTTAGTAAGCTCTCTGCATATACGAACCTTTCTTGATCCGAGTGTCTTAAAAAGCTCCTCAAGCGTCTTTACGAGGTGATGAGGTGCTTCATAAAGAATAATAGTTCTTGTCTCATCCTGTAATTCCTCAAGAATTTGCGCACGCTGCTTTTTATCTGCTGGAAGAAATGCCTCAAATGCAAATCTTCTTGTAGATAAACCAGACATAGTAAGTGCGGTTATACATGCAGCAGGGCCGGGAAGAGATGTCACCTTAATCCCTGCCTCATAACATTTTTGAACCAGAACCTCACCTGGATCAGAAATGCCTGGCGTTCCTGCATCTGTAATGCAGGCAATATTTTTGCCATCCAGCATCAAACCAACCAGATATTCAGCCTTATCATATTTATTGTATTCATGATAGCTTGTCATTGGCGTATGAATATCAAAATGATTCAGAAGCTTTTGACTATTTCTTGTATCCTCTGCTGCAATAAGATCTACTTCCTTTAGCGTGCGCAGCACGCGAAATGTGATATCCTCAAGATTTCCAATCGGAGTTGCACACAGATAAAGCATTCCTGCCATAACTTTCTTCCTTCCATTTTCATGTTTGTATCTTTTCAGAGCCTTCCGTGAATCATTTTGATCTGTTTGCTCTCTTGTCCATCTTCATCAAACAATACAAGAGGCGCTTCGACGCGAATCTGCGTATTGCCGCCACGGATTCCTTCTATCAACACCAGATTAGCCTCCTGCGATGCCTTTGGATGCACCATACAAAGGCGCCTAGGTGACATTTTATATTGCTTCATCAGACATATGATATCTCCAAGACGATATGGTCGGTGCACCATATACATACGTCCTCCGGCCACCAATACATTCGCACTCTCACGAATCACATCCTCTAAGCTGCATAAAATTTCATGACGCGATACTGCCTTACTGTAATCAGCACCTACAAGGCCGCTTCCACCTGCCATATACGGTGGGTTGACTGTAACTACGTTAAAAACACCTTTTCCAAAAAGAGTCTTTGTATTTTTCAAATCACCACAGATAATTGATACCTTATCCCCTAGATGATTTAACACCACACTTCGAGATGCCATTTTTGCAACTTCCTCTTGGATCTCTAGACCAGTAAAATGCGATGCCGCTGTCTTTGCCGTCATTAAAATAGGAACCACACCTGTCCCCGTACAAAAATCCAGCACACGCTCTCCCTCAGAAGCCTTTGCAAACCACGATAGGAGCACTGCATCCACGCCATAGCAGAAACGTCCCGGATGCTGAATCAGCATTAACCCATTGCGCTCTAAATCGTCTAATCTCTCACCTGGCTTAAGCTCACTTATCATTAAGCTTAGACCTTCCTTCCCTCTTGTCAAGCCTGTCTAAATCTTCAAGCTCCTTTAATTCCTTATCGGACAGCTGCGTTTTTTCCCTTCTCTTATGAGGACGGAATTTCAGCTGAGAAACCTTGTATTCACGAATTTCCTTCTCATCCTTATTTACGGTAACGATGACTTTTACTTCCTGGCGAAGCACACTTACACTGGAAACCTCTCCCTTTAGTCCGTCATCTGTCGTCACATAATCACCTACACTTGGAAGCTTACTGTTTAAATACTCGTATGTCTCCTCCTCGTTCTTTAAACAACACATCAATCGTCCGCAGACACCGGAAATTTTCACAGGATTTAAAGACAAATTTTGTTCCTTTGCCATCTTGATAGAAACTGGCGCAAATTCTGATAAATATGAATTACAGCACAATGGTCTTCCGCAGCTGCCAATTCCACCAATAATCTTTGCCTCATCACGCACACCAATCTGACGAAGTTCAATACGAGTACGAAATACCGATGCCAGATCCTTTACAAGCTCACGAAAATCAACTCTTCCATCTGCCGTAAAGTAAAAAAGAACCTTATTATTGTCAAACGTATACTCTGCATCAATAAGCTTCATATCAAGACCATGCTTTGCGATTTTTTCCTTACAGATCTTAAATGCATCCTTTTCCTTCTGTCTGTTTTCATCTGCAACTGCATCGTCTTGTGGTGTAGCAATACGAATTACTGGCTTTAATGGCTGAAACACCTTTTCTTCATCCATATCTTTCACGCCAAGCACAACATAGCCATACTCAACGCCTCTTGCTGTCTCTACAATAACATGCATTCCCGTTGTAATATCCATATCAAGCGGATTAAAATAATACACCTTTCCGGCTCTGCGGAAACGCACACCGATGACCTTTATCATAATTTTTCCAAACCTTTCCTATTTCTGGCACTCTCTGATCGTCAGCCACAAAAGCTCCAGCGTAAGCTGGAAATTTACATTTGCGTCCAGTCTGGCTGACGCGGTATTTATAGCCTCCAGAATGCGGTTTATTTCATTATAACCACATGTCTGAGCAACCTTATTGATTGCGCTGTACTCCTCTGCAAAGATCAGAAGATTCGGATCTCTTGTTGCCTTAAAGATCAGAATATCCCGATACCACATCTGCATAAAACCAAAGCAGTCCTTAATGCTCAGTTTATATTCCTCAAGCTTTGCAATACTTTCAAGTAGCTCTGAAAATGGCATCTTAGAGACTGTCTTTAATAATAGCATAATCGTCTGAATCATTGAAATAAAATCATCCGACTGTGCCAACTTCAATCCCTTTCCGATATTTCCCTGTGAGAATTTTTCAAGTGTTGGAATCTTATCCTCATCCACACCTTTTTCTCTCATGTACGAAGTAAATGCTTCTGACTCAACTGGCTTCATATTCAGTACAATGCTTCTTGAAAGAATTGTTTCAAGCATTGATGCTGCATTTGTTGTAAGCAATAAAATAATACCATAAGCCGGAGGCTCCTCTATTGTCTTTAAAAGAGCATTCTGTGCCTGAACAGACAGCTTTTGCGCCTCGTCTACAATATAAATCTTATACGGACTGCAATATGGCTTAATCTGGATATCTCCGATAATCTGAGTTCTGACGTCATCTACACCGATTACCGTTGGCTTCTCATGACCTGGAAAAATTACATCAGGATGATTACCGCTCAAAAATTGTGTGCATGAATGGCACACGCCGCACGGTCTGTTGGCAGGTTCTGCCTGACACTCCAATGTCTGTGCAAATGCCTTCGCCGCCGTCATCTTTCCAAGACCATCCTCTCCGCTTATGACATAGCAGTGTGATACCTTCCCTGAAGAGATCGCATGTAAAAAATGTTCCTTTATCTGTTCATTTCCGATTAATTCTGAAAAACCGCCTGCATGCATATCAAAATCGCCTCCCATCTTATCGTAACGATCCATTTTTCTGTTTATGAACTGCATTTATCATAGCACAACTTTAATAAATAGTCTAGTTACAGTTCATGTTCAATGTATGATAAAACTTCCTTAAGACAAAGCTCTTTATCCTCATTCTTAAAGCGTCTTGTAATATTTGCCGCAGTTAACTTTTCTTCAGAAAAATCAGCCTGATCAGCCAAAAAGCGTCTGCACATCTCCTCATATTTTGCAGTTTTTTGCGTGCGCTCTCTTGCAATAGCCCGCTCTAAGCGGAGCCCATCCTCTACCTCAAGATACACAGGAATCATAGTTTCTGCTCCAAAATGCGCACGAATCGGCACATACGATTCAAGTGTTCCAATTGTCATATAAACAGAATTATCATCAAACTGTCCATCGTCTGCTGTTGCATAAATCCAATCACCGTATACGGTATGGTAAACACGCTTTTCTATAATTTTTCCTTCGTTTTCCATTTGGGCAATCTCACTGTCTGTCACAAAGAAATATTCTCTTCCATTTTCTTCGTGATCGCGTATCGGTCTCGTCGTATACAATATGATTTCCTTTGGTGAAGGATTAAGTTTTTCCTTTACTTTTCTGTAGATAGTATCTTTTCCAGATGCACTCTTTCCCATAAAATAGATAATTTTCATATCTTCTTTTCCTTTTTGTTGTTTGTACTATTTAGCTTCTGTTTTTATGTTATTAATTTTCAATGACAAGGAGCGTTTCTCCAGTTTCATCCTCCATTCCGTACAGTTCCATGCCACTTGTCCTATAGTAACGAACAATTTCAAGCAGTTCCTCGCTGATTTTTTCTCCTGGCATCAAGAACGGACAACCCGGTGGATAAACATAGACAGTCTCGGCACTGATTTTTCCAACAGATTCAAAAAATGGTACCTGAATTACAGGCGCCTCTGCTGCTTCTAGCGGCAGCATAACCAGTTCAAGCGGCACAAATGCAGAAGGATACGCACTCATTGTTCTCTCCCATACTAGAGAGCCGCATTCCAACTCATCATTAATTTCGCTAAGTGCCGCCTCAAGACGCAAAAAGCCTTCTTCTGTATCTGTCAGCATTGTCATAAGAATTACATAATCGGGCGCTGACATTTCCGGCTGAAGATGATAGCGGTCGCGCAAAATTTCATGCAGCTTTCTTCCTGCATTCTTGTATCCTTTTGCGCCAAACACAATTTTTGTATAATCTGCAATCGGAATACTAATCATGTCTGCGCTTTTTATTTTCGGATAAAGAAACCACAGTTGTTTCCATGACTCGCTTCGTTCATAGAAAAGCTGCAGTCTGTCAGTCAGCATTTGTAGCTTTTTTTTGCCTTCGCCTTGCATATAGCGCACACAAAGATCCATTCCTGCCATCAAAACGTAAGATGGACTAGATGTCTCAAATATATGAAGGGCACGCTCAATTTTTTTTACCGAAACGCGGTCGCTGCATATATGAAGTGCTGCACTCTGTGTCAGACACGGAAGTGTTTTGTGAAGGCTCTGAATGACAATATCTGCGCCCTCACGCACTGCACTATATGGAAGATACATCTCTTCCTGATTAGCACCATGATTAGCATATGGAAGATGTGCGCCATGTGCTTCATCCACAATCAAAACTCCGCCATGTGCATGTACTACATCTGCGATTTGCCGTATATTTGATACAATTCCTTCATACGTCGGCGATGTCAGGATCACTGCCGCAATTTCTGGGGATTGCTCATAAGCTTTTTCCACATCTTTGGGGATAATTTGACCACTTATACACAAGTTATCCACATTTTGGGGATAAATATATGTTGGTTTTAGTCCTCTGAGCATTATTGCATGGGCAACACTCTTATGAGTGTTTCTTGCTACCGCAACTGTAGCTCCCTGTGGACACGCCGCATAAATAGCTGCTAATATTCCACATGTTGAACCATTAACTATGTAATATGACTTCTTTGCCCCTACTGCATTAGCCATGCGCGCCATACCTTCTTCAAGAATACCATCTGCATGATGCAGATCATCAAATCCGTCAATCTCAGTAATGTCAATATCATAAACATCCGAAATCCAATCCACTTTACGTTTATGCCCCGGCATATGAAATGGGTATGCATCACTCTTTGCATACTCTCTTAGTTTTTCATAGATTGATTGATCCTGCATATTTTTCTCCTTTTCTGTAACCGCTTTCCCAATCCACTACATTCATCATCTCTGTATGATTCAAAAAAGCCTTCAGATTATGAGCACAGATTTTTGCAACACGCTCCTCTACCTGTGGTGTATGACCAAAGCTAATTCCCGAAACATGTGGTGTTATAAGTACATTCTTCATGCCCCACAGCAAATTATCACTAGGCAGCGGCTCTGGATCTGTCACGTCAAGCACAGCCCCTGAAAGATAGCCTTCTTCGAGCAATTGAATCAAATCTGGCTGAACAATTAAACTTCCTCTTCCGACATTTACAACTAGTCCGCCCTTTTTCATTTTGCGAAGACGTCCTTGATTTAACAAATGTGTCGTCTTAACTGTCTTTGGCAGGCAGCCAATCACGATATCTGCACGGCAAATCTGCTCATCTAATGCATCAAGCATATACACCTCATCAAACCATTCAGATGCAAATTTTGCAGTTCGTCTGATACCTATCGTATAGACATCAAATGCGCTCAGACGCTTTGCAATATTAGTTCCAATATCGCCTGTGCCTAAAATAAGCGCAGTCTTTCCCATCAGTGCCTGCTCACTTCCTGCATCCTGCCACAGACGTTTTTGCTGATGCTCAATATAACTAGGAAATTTGCGATACATTGTCAATATTCCACCAAGAACATACTCTGAAATAATCCCTCCAAATGCACCTGACATACTACACAGCATAACATTTCTTGGAAATCCTGGCTGCTGCGTATATTTTTCTACGCCTGCATTAGATGACTGAACAAATTTCAGCTTTGGTGCAGAAGCTATCTCTTCAATAGACGGATTTCCAATTATGATATCTGCCTCTTTCAAAAAAGCATGATATAGTTTCTCATCTCTTTTATCATCTATCGTGTACGCATCTTTGAAGAAAAACAAAGCGTCTGGCGCTGCTTTTTTTAGCTCCTCTTGATGTTCTTTTTGAAATGGAACTGTTACTAGTATCTTCACTATGCTTCCTCCTATCTTCTATGAAACTACTGTACCTATTTTTTCACATCTGACATCCACGCGATATCCTCGCTGATTCTTTTTATTTCTTCTGGCAAATGATAGGCATACGCTGCTTCTGGGTAAAGATAGGCATGCAGCTGCACAACATTATCCGCCAATTCTCTTGCCACAACTGCATCTTTTACACCTTTTGTCAAATCATATATCTGCCCCAGATACTCACCTGCCTCATATTGGAATGGAAAAGAAATACTTTCTTTAATTTCAAAATCACCCACCTGAAATGCGAGATTTCCTAATTCCAGCATTGAAAGATTTGTTGCAATACTATCCATACCGATTGATACGGCTCTAACAACTGTCGTTGGCTTTGTCAAAATCAATTCCTTAACCTTTTTCAGACATCTTTCAATAATCATTCGCTGATTACCAGTTCGCCCAACATCACCTAATCCGGCATAACGTACACGACAAAATGCCACTGCCTGTGTTCCTGTCAGATTATATGTCCCGCTTCCATCAAGCTGTTCTGACCAGATTCCTGTCTGCTGATTCACTTCCGTCAGATATCCATTCATATATCGAATTACCTCTGGATTTTCAATTGATACCTCAATACCGCCAAGCGTATCAACTACCTGTGCCGCTGCCAGCCAGTTTAACACAATATAATCCTTAATATTTAAATCAAGGTTTCGATTAATCATGCTGATCATATCTGCAATATCAGTATAACAAAGCTGTGAATTGGCCTTATCATAAAGTCTGCCCTTATGATAGCTTCCAGGATTCTCCAGGCGAAGAAGTGTATCACGAAGAACAGATATCAGACGAATTTTTCCTGTGCTTTCATTGATGCTAACAATCATGATAACATCTGCGTTCGCACCTCTATCGATACGCTTTTGATCCCTCGCATCCACACCAACCAACAAAATATTTCGATAATCTGAAATAAGTTCATCGTAATCAACTACTTCACTTCCCGTTATTGTCCCTTGCGCGTCTGTTACCTCAACAACATTTGTTCCATGATCCGCAACAAATACCTCCTGAAGCGAATCACTCTGCTTCGCACGCGCATAACTTCCTATCACATACGCACCTGCTAAAAGCAGCACGATAAACGCTGCCTCCAGCCAAAACAACGGTTCCCTGTGCTTTCTTTTTCTGTTTCCCATACACAATCTCTTTTCTTATGGGCCAGTTTCCGCATCACTTAGCTGCGGTTTGCGCCATTACTCCTACTATATGCATGAGAAACAGATTTTATACATTTGCCAGTAAGCATGAAATTATCTGAATCTAGCGTTCTAGGCGAACTGTATCACAAATTGTTGCACCTCCAACAACTACATCACCATCATAAAGCACAACAGCCTGTCCTTTTGTAATGGCACGCTGCGGCTCATCGAATATAACGTGAATACGTTTTTCATCAAGCTGCTCTACTGTTGCTGGCTGCTCAGTATGACGATAACGCACTTTCGCTTTCACACGCATTTTTCCTTCAATTTTAGGAACAGAAATCAAATTTAAGTCATCTGCAATCAGTTCACTTGAAAACAAATCAGCCTCATCTGTCAAAATCACCTGATTTTTTTCCTTATCTATTCCATAAACATACATAGGCTTTGCAAGCGCCAGTCCTAATCCCTTACGCTGTCCAATAGTATAATGGATTATTCCCTTATGACGGCCAAGAACATTGCCTTTTCGATCTACAAAATCACCTTCTGGATATTCCTTTCCCGTATACTGACGAATAAAATCTGTATAGCTTCCAGAAGTTACAAAGCAGATATCCTGACTGTCATGTTTACGAGCATTTATTAAACCCTGCTCCTCAGCAATCTCCCTCACCTTAGACTTTGGCAGCTCTCCTAGCGGAAACTGCGTGTGCATAAGCTGCTCCTGTGTAAGACTGTAAAGCACATAGCTTTGATCCTTATTGGCATCTAATCCCTTCTTTAAAAGATAACGACCTGTTGCCTCATTGTATTCCACGCGTGCATAATGACCTGTTACAACGATATCATAACCCATAAGCTTAGCACGCTCATATAATTCCTGAAACTTAATATAGCGATTACAATCAATACAAGGATTTGGTGTACATCCATTCTCATAAGCATCCACAAATCGCTTCATGACATGCTCCTCAAACTGACCTGTAAAATTATAAAGAAAGTGGCGAATCCCAAGCGTACAAGCTACACTTCTCGCATCGCTCACATCATCAAGTGAACAACATGTATTTTCTCGTTTTATTCCATCACCAGTTTCATTAAAGGTTTTGATCGTAATTCCAATACACTCATATCCTTTTTCCTTCATCAAATATGCCGCAACGGAGCTGTCTACACCGCCGCTCATCGCTATGACCGCCTTCTGATTCATTGCTTTCCTTCCTTTCTTCATCTATACACTTATTGTCCTATTATACCGCAAAAGTTTATTTTGAGTTCATTTTGTGTAAAAAAAAATAACCAACGTTATCCGTTGATTATTTGAAGTTGCGGGGGCCGGATTTGAACCAACGACCTTCGGGTTATGAGCCCGACGAGCTTCCAGACTGCTCCACCCCGCGATATTATAGAGTATTGTTCTTTTTCAAGAACCAATGGATGGAGGTGGATTCGAACCACCGAAGCAAGTTGCAGCAGATTTACAGTCTGTCCCCTTTGGCCACTCGGGAATCCATCCATGTCGTATTTCCTTGACAGTTATGAATGATACCACAACTCAGAACAAAATGCAAGCACTTTTTCAAATTTTTTCAAAAAAATTTTCAATTCGTGTTTTTCATAGACACGCAAACTGTTTTGTGTAAATTTGAACACGAAGAAATCATTGTCTATTGAAGACATAAACGAAAGAAATTATAATCAACTATGCTAATTATAGTAGTTTTTGGAAAGGGTTTTATAGAAAATTTTCTTTTCTTTTCCGTTAAAAACTGTTATACTAGTTAGCAAATGGTGAAAGGATGGTGGCTGTTTGTGATTATTCAGTTAGGACTGACACTTGTGATCCCTCTCCTTGCATGTCTGTATTTTTGTTATTGGCTTTGTGAATATAAAGGTGTAGGCAGCTGGATTTATATCATCGGCTTGATCTTTGGGATCGGAGCCGGCATTATGACCTGGTATAAGCTGTATTTGCGTGCGAAAAAGCATAATAATAAAAAGAAGGACAAGAAACCATTCGGATTTAATGATCATGTTTAATGATGGCATGAATTGTTATCATTAAGAAAGGGAAGGTGAGAGAATGAGAAGTGTATCTCCTGCGGTAAAGCAGGAAACGATGCGAATTGCATCTGGAACTGCCATTGGTGTTGTACTGATGTGGGTTGTATTTTTCTTTCTTCATCAGGTGAATCCGGAAAAGATACCGTTTGATTATACGGTATTTCTTGCCGGCATTGGCGGTTTTATTTTTGCAGCTGGAAATTTCTTTTTGATGGGACTTACCGTTCAGAAGGTAGCTGCAGAGACAGACGAAGGCAGAGCGCGTCAGCGCATGCAGGTTAGTCAGCGTCAGAGAACGCTTTTAATGCTTGCGTGGGGTGTTGTAGCGCTTGCAGCTCCGTGTTTTAATGGGGCAGCCGGAATTATTCCGCTTCTGTTTCCTAGTATGGTAATAAAAATTTATTATCTTACAATTGGAAAAGCTAAGCTTGCGCAGGAAAAAAAGGACAGCCAGTCAGCTGATCCCACAGCTGGGAAAGGAAGTGAACAGTAAACAATGGATTTTGACATTTCAGGAGCTCAGGTGTTTTTTACGATTCCGACGAACATTCCTATTCTGGGTGATCTTCAGATCAGTGAGACTATGGTGGTCAGCTGGATTGTCATGGCAGTTATTGCAGTGCTTTGCCTGTGGCTGACACATGACTTAAAAGTAACAAACATCTCAAAGCGTCAGGCAGTGGCTGAGTTTCTGGTAGAAAAGGCGAACAACTTTGTGCGCGGAAATACGGGTGGTTATAAGTTTGACTACATGATTCCGTTTATCGCAGCGTTGTTTACCACAAGTGTATTTTCAAATCTGATCAGTCTTCTTGGTCTTCGAAGCCCAACGGCAGATCTGTCAACAGAGGCAGCATGGGCAGTGGTTGTATTTATTATGATCACGGCAAAGAAGATCCAGACTAACAAGCTTGGCGGATATTTAAAGGGCTTTACACAGCCAATTCCAGTTATGACGCCGTTTAACATTTTGTCTGAGCTGGCAACACCAGTCAGCATGGCATGCCGTCATTTTGGAAATATTCTGTCTGGTGTCGTTATTGATGGTTTGATTTACGCAGCGCTTGCAACTGCAACAAAGGCGCTGTTTGGTCTGATTCCTGGCGCAGTAGGCAATGTGCTTGGAACAATTCCGTTTTTGTCGGTGGGTCTTCCGGCAATTACATCTTTATATTTTGACTGGTTCTCAGGTGTTATGCAGGCATTCATTTTCTGTATGCTGACGATTATGTATATCGCAAACGCCGCAGAAGAGGGCTGATAAAACAAAAAAGATTTTTCTAACAGGAGGAAAAAAAAATGGATTTTACAGTATTGGCTAAAGGTATTGCTCTTGCAGGTTGTGCAATTGGTGCAGGCTGCTCTTTGATCGCAGGTATCGGACCTGGTATTGGTGAAGGTAACGCAGTAGCAAAGGCACTTGAGGCAATTGGACGTCAGCCAGAGTGCAAGGGTGATGTTACAAGTACCATGCTTCTTGGTTGTGCCGTTGCAGAGACTACCGGTATTTATGGTTTCGTTACCGGTCTTCTTTTGATCTTTGTTGCACCTGGTATGTTCATGAATTTCTTGGGCTAATCCGGGTCGAAAAGTTACAAGCAATTCGTGGGCATTATAAAGTATATAAAAGACATATTTGGATTCTAACACAAAATGTGCTAGAACCAAAGAAAGGCATGGTTGACACATGAAGGAAGTACAGGAACTGGTAGGAATTGTGCCGTGGACATTCGTTGCACAGATCTGTAATTTGTTTCTGACTGTTTTTCTGGTGAAAAAGTTCCTTTTTGACCGTATTAATAAGGTAGTGGAAGAGAGAAAGCAGATGGCAGACTCCCAGATCGCAGACGCGACAAAAGCCAAGGAAGAGGCGAAGACGATGCGCGATCAATACGAGGCAAGCATTTCAAACGCAAAGGATGAGGCAAGACAGATCATTTCCGATGCTCAAAAGAGTGCTACCGAGAGAGGTGAGGCGATTGTTGCTGACGCAAAGAAGGAAGCAGTTGCCATCAAGGAAAAGGCATCTGCTGATATCGCCAAGGAGCGCACTGCTGCATTCCAGCAGATGAAGTCCGAGATCGGTGATATTGCCGTATCCATTGCCGGAAAGGTGATTGAAAAGGAAGTAAAGGAAGCAGATCATCAGAAACTGATTGATGAGTTTATTTCAGATGTAGGTGAGGCATCATGACAAAAACCGGAAAGCTATATGGAGATAGTCTGTATGAGTTAGCGCTTGAAAAGGATGTTGAGCAGCGCACATACAGCAAAGAGCTGCTTGATGAGCTTCGCATTGTAAAGAGTCTTTTTGATGAAAATCCAGATTACATTAGGCTGCTGCAGGAGCCATCTATTCCAAGAAAAACAAGACTTGGACTTATTGATAAGGCATTTGGCGCGCAGGCTGATGAGTATCTTGTGAATTTTCTAAAGCTTTTATGCGAAGAAGAACTTTTATCCGAGTTTTCGGGATGTGAGGAAGAATACAGGCAGCGCTTCCAGAAGGATCACAATATCGCTGAGGCACATGTTGTCAGTGCAGTGACCTTGAGCAGTCAGCAAAAGGCGGCACTTAAGGCGAAGCTTGAAGAGGTCTGGAAGAAGGAAATCATATTGGTCACAAAGACCGATCCAAACCTTATGGGCGGTTTGAAAGTTGAAATAGAAGGACGGCAGCTGGACGGAAGCGTCCGCGGCCGATTGGAGAGACTGCATAAGCTGATTGAGCAGTAAAAAAGCATATGCAGAAGTGAGGACGAACGAATGAATCTGAAACCAGAAGAAATCTCCAAGGTTATTCGAAGCCAGATTAAATATTATTCGAATGCCTTGGAGCAAAGTGAAATTGGCACCGTTTTGACAGTCGGCGACGGCATTGTGCGTGCCAGCGGATTATCAAACTGCATGGCAGGTGAGCTGCTTGCATTTGAAAATGGTGCATATGGTCTGGCTCAGAACCTTGAAGAAAACCGTGTATCTATTGTGCTTTTAGGCGCAGATGACGGTATCAGCGAGGGTCAGACTGTAAAGAGAACTGGAAAGGTAGTGTCTGTGCCGGTAGGCGATGCACTGCTTGGACGTGTTGTAGATGCACTTGGACAGCCAATTGACGGCAAAGGACCGGTAGCAGCAAGCGAGTACCGTCCAATTGAGCGTCAGGCACCGGGTATCTGTGACCGTCAGCCAGTTAAGGAGCCGCTTCAGACAGGAATTAAGGCAATAGATTCCATGATTCCGATTGGAAGAGGACAAAGAGAGCTTATTATCGGAGACCGTCAGACTGGTAAGACTGCGATTGCCGTTGATACGATTATTAACCAGAAAGGCAAGGGCGTTATCTGTATTTATGTTGCAATTGGACAGAAGCGTTCTTCTGTTGCATCCATTGTATCCGAACTGGAGAAAAATGGTGCGATGGAGTATAGTATCGTTGTTGCAGCAACGGCATCCGATGCAAATGCATTAAAATATATTGCGCCATATTCAGGCTGCAGTATGGGTGAGTATTTCATGGAAAATGGACGTCACGTGCTGATCATCTATGATGATTTAAGTAAGCATGCAGAGTCTTACCGTGCACTTTCGTTGCTGATCCGTCGTCCACCGGGCCGTGAGGCTTATCCTGGCGACGTTTTCTACCTGCATTCACGTCTGCTTGAGCGTGCATCTAAGCTGTCAAATGAGCTTGGAGGTGGTTCCCTTACCGCGCTTCCGATCATTGAGACACAGGCAGGTGATGTATCTGCCTATATTCCGACAAACGTTATTTCCATCACAGACGGACAGATCTTTTTGGAGACTGAGCTTTTCCACTCAGGTATTCGCCCAGCTGTAAACCCTGGTATCTCTGTATCACGAGTAGGTGGAAATGCACAGATTAAGGCGATGAAGAAGGTTGCCGGAACATTAAAGCTTATTTATTCACAGTATCGAGAGCTGCAAAGCTTCGCACAGTTTGGCTCCGATTTGGATGCTGATACAAAGGCGAGACTTGCAAAGGGCGAGCGTATCGTGGAAATTTTAAAGCAGCCTCAAAATTCTCCGCTTCCTGTTGAAAAGCAGGTTGCTATTATTTACGCCGTAGTTAACGATCTGTTAGCAGATGTTCCAGTAGAGCGTATTCACGAGTTTGAGACTGGTTTAAACAATGAGCTTGATATTGATCGTGAAGGAAAAGCAGCGATGGAAGAGATACGACGCACTGGCGTACTTGGCGATGAGGCAAAGAGCGAACTGGAGCATTGCATCAACAATTATAAGGCGAAGTTCTTACAGTAATATTAAAGGAGAGTTTGTATGGCTGGAAATCAGAAAGCAATCAAACTGAGAATCAAGAGCGTACAGAGTACGATGCAGATCTGTAAGGCAATGGAGCTGGTGGCAGCGTCAAGGCTTCACAAGGCAATGGAGCGTGCTGAGAACAGCCGTCCATATTTTGAGGCACTTCAGGGCACACTGGCTCAGATCGCAGCTGAAAATATCGATATGATGTCCATCTACACGAAGGAACCGCAAAATGATGACTGGTGTTTTATCGTAATCGCGGGTGACAGAGGTTTTGCAGGCGGTTATAACAACAATTTGTTTCGCCTTGTCGAAGAACAGATGGAAGGTCATGAAGCGTGTGTGCTTCCGATAGGAAAGAAGGCATTGGAGCATTTTTCAAACCGCAAGGTGCCTGTTGTCTCAGATTCATTTACAGAGGCAGGCGATATCTCGGTTGCGGACTGCTTTGAGATCGCACGTTTGATATGCCATGGCTATAAGGAAGGTGGTTTTGGTCATGTAGCGATTGTTTACACGAATTTCGTAAACATGATGGTGCAGGAACCAAAATTTATTCCGATTTTGCCGCTGCCGGATATGAAGTCACTGCTTCCGAAGGATGCACCTGAGGCAAAGAAGCGTCAGATTATTTACGAGCCGAACAGCGAGGCAGTATTTAATGCCATCGTGCCTGAATATCTGGCAGGACTGATCTATGGAGCCATGAGTGAATCTGTGGCCAGTGAGCTTGCCTCCCGCCGAATGATGATGGATGCAGCGACAAAGAATGCGCAGGAGATGATTGATAAGCTCAATCTCCACTATAATCGTGTTCGTCAGGCTGGTATTACGCAGGAGATTACAGAGATTGTTGCAGGCTCAGAGAGCTGATGAAAGGTGAATATATGAGTGAAAGACATGTTGGCAAGGTAATTCAGGTAATGGGTCCTGTTCTGGATATTCGTTTCCAGGAAGGACAGCTTCCGGAATTGCTTAATGCCATTGAGATTGAAAATCAGGGCAGCCGCGTCATTGCAGAGGTTGCCCAGCAGATCGGTGACGATGTTGTGCGCTGCATTGCGATGAACTCTACTGATGGTATGGTTCGCGGCGTGGATGCAGTTGACACAGGTGCACCGATCAGCGTTCCAGTCGGTGATGCATGCCTTGGAAGAGTATTTAATCTTCTGGGCGATCCGGTAGATAAAAAGCCGGCACCTCAAAATGCAGAGCGCTGGAGCATTCACAGACAGGCACCGTCCTATGAGGAGCAGATGCCTACGACCGAGATTCTTGAGACAGGTATTAAGGTTGTTGATTTGATTTGTCCTTACGCAAAGGGCGGAAAGATCGGTCTGTTTGGTGGTGCAGGTGTAGGAAAGACAGTATTGATTATGGAGCTGATTCATAATGTAGCGACTGCTCACGGCGGTACTTCTGTATTTACAGGAGTTGGTGAGCGTACACGTGAGGGAAATGACCTTTACGGTGAGATGCAGGAGAGCGGCGTTATCGAAAAGACTGCCTTAGTATATGGACAGATGAATGAGCCGCCGGGTGCACGTATGAGAGTTGCGCTGTCAGGTCTTACAATGGCAGAGTATTTCCGTGATGTGAAGAATCAGGACGTGCTGCTGTTTATTGATAACATTTTCCGTTTTACACAGGCTGGTTCCGAGGTATCTGCACTTTTGGGACGTATGCCATCAGCAGTAGGTTATCAGCCGACACTGGCTTCCGAGATGGGTGCACTTCAGGAGCGAATCACTTCTACGAAGAAGGGTTCTATTACTTCTGTTCAGGCTGTATATGTGCCTGCCGATGACCTTACTGACCCGGCTCCGGCAACTACATTTACCCATCTGGATGCGACAACGGTTCTTTCCCGTGATATCGCAAGTCAGGGTATTTATCCGGCTGTTGATCCTCTGGAATCTACAAGCCGTATTCTGACACCTGATATGGTAGGTCAGGAGCACTATGAGGTAGCAAGAGCTGTTCAGCAGATCTTGCAGCGTTATCAGGAACTGCAGGATATCATCGCCATCATGGGTATGGACGAGTTGGCAGAGGAAGATAAGCTGGCTGTAAACCGTGCGCGTAAGGTGCAGCGTTTCATGTCACAAAGCTTCTCTGTTGCAGAGCAGTTTACAGGTATGCCGGGACAGTACGTTCCGCTTAAGGAGACTATTCGTGGTTTCCGTATGATTATTGACGGTGAGTGCGATGATATCCCGGAGAGCTGCTTCCTCTTTGCAGGAACTATTGACGAAGTATTTGAAAAGGCTGGAAAGGCAGGAACTGTATGAACACATTCCATTTGCGCATAGTGACGATGGACGGAAAAGTGTTTGATGATCAGGCATCTCAGATTTTTCTGCGAACAATTGATGGTGATGTGGCGATCCGCGCAGGTCATATCAATTACTGCAGCGGAATCGGCATGGGTCAGGCTCATGTGACGCTCGCAGATGGTCATGAGCGATATGCTGCCTGCATTGGCGGCATGGTGTCGATGTTAAATGGCGAGTGCCAGGTAGCAGCGACAACATGGGAATGGAAGGAAGAGATTGATGAGGAGCGCGCAAAGAAAGCAAAAGAACGAGCTGAGGAGCGCCTGAATCAGAAAAATCTTTCAGACAGAGAGCAAAGAATTGCCGAGGCAAAGCTTCGCAGAGCACTAGTCCGGCTTCATGTAACAAACGAAGAATAAAAAAATCCCCCGTCTGGCATGGATGTGCCAGGTGGGGGATTTTTTTATGATTTTTACTTCGAGAAAATCATAGCGAATAATTGCTTCGCATTCGGGATATTTCCCTTGTACATGGACATCGCCTTGTAGATGCGTCCGGCAAGTGCCATGCCAAGAAGGGCGGTAATGACCACGACTGCGAGGGAGCCGCAGGCCTTGGCAATGGAAATGGAGCCAAGAAGCAGGTGGCTTGGTGAAACGAGGATTGATGTAAATGGAATCCAGTCGAGGATGCCGACAGAACCCATCGAATCAAAGTTTCCGGAGAAGCTGCCCGTACCGAGTGTTGCAAAGAAGCTAAGCAGCAGGACAATAACGAAGATACCGTTTGTCATGCTTAGGTCTTCCTGCTTGGAAGCTATTGCACCGCCAATTGAGGCGATTGCAAGGTAGAGAAGCAGGCCAGCTGCTAAGTAGAGTAAGAAAAATAGGATGTTGACCGGTGTAAAGATGCTTGAGAGCAGTCCCATATGACCAAACATCTGGATGAGCGGCATGGTGGTATCTGGATTGATTGTTTTTACTGCCCAGATACCGGCTGCAAAGCCGCCCCACAGTCCGATTACCCACAGTGCAATTTGAATGACACAGGTAAATGCCTGTGCAAGTACTTTTCCGATGACCATTGCCTCTGGCTTTACAGATACAAGCATCGTATCCATAAGCTTAGAGGATTTTTCTAGTACAACACAGTTTGCGGTGCCCTGACCGTAGAACAGGATCAAGAAATACAGAAGCATGATGTTTACATATGGAAGCATGTAACCTAAGACGTTTTTAACGGTAGCATCTGCATTCTGCTCGGAGTTGGCATCGTCGCCGCTTACAAGTGTGTCTGTGCCGTTCTGGCTCTCATAATAGGAATATTTATAGCTGATGCCGCCCAGAGCCGTGAGATCGCTGATCGATGCACCTGATTTGGCTACGGCAAAGACGGAGAACATCTGGCTTAAAAAGTCGCTGTAGTCATCGGCATCGTCCATGGAGAGGGCAGATGCTTCTGGCAGGATTACGCTTGTGTGAAAGCCATCCTCGTCGGAGGTGACAACGACAACCAGTGCATTGCCAGTATCAGTTTCGGCAGCGGCGAGTGCATCCTCGTCGGTGTCAAAGTTGTGATAGGAAATGGAAGCGAAGGTTTCGTTGCCGGATGATTTTGCAATCATATTGAAAACGGAAAAGTCGAATGCATTTCCATCGGTTAGGTCAGCTGTATATACGTCGGAAATGACGGCGCTTGGTGTGTCACTTTTTTGAGTGAATTCCAAGAAAGACATAATTCCGAGCGGGAGCGCAAAGCATAACAGCATGACAATAAGTGTCGCTGTCTTCCAGCCCTTTGTGAGGCGGTGGCGCACAGTAAAGCCAAAGACCTTCTTTAGTCCGTTCAAAAAGGATTTCATAATGTAGCGCCCTCCTTTTTTCTATTTTTAAAAATTTGAAACAGCTGAGAAATTCCCATGTGGCTGCCGCGGTACAGCAAAAGATCGCGGTATACCTTTGCACAGAATATGCTCAGTGCAACAAGAATGATTGCCTGAATAACCCAAGAAAGAATCAGGACAATCAGTGAAATATTTCCGCACACATACGAAACTGGTGCGCAGAATACGCTGATGACCGGGCAAAGGGAAAGCACGGCTGCGGCAACTGCGTTGCTGGAGATAATCGGTGTGAAGCAGGATACGATGTAACCAACCATAATAAGGAGCGTTACAATCATGATCGCTGGCTCAGACTGTTCCATTGTATTGCAGCAGGTTCCGATCAGACCGGACAGAACTGCATAGGTCGCAAATGCGAGAAGCAGTGAGATCAGTGCAATTACAATGGTGCCCCAGTTTAGATTCAGCTGTGAGAGATCAATGCCCATCTGAGAAAGTGTGGTGCTAAGACTTGCCATCTGAAGATACTCGACACTGATTTCATAGGAAAGAACAAATCCGATTGCCATCATCGCGATCATGATTAACACATAGGTCATGACAGCCAGAATCTTTCCAAGTAAAAGTGCGAGTGGGGAAACGCTTACCATCAGCAGTTCAATCAACTTGGAATCCTTTTCGGTGACGATACAGCGAATGATAAAGCTTGCAGAAAGCAGACACAAGATCATAACTACGATCGAATAGCCGTACTGGATGGCAAAGTTGGCATCAAAGCCAATACTTTCTGTGCCATTTTTCTGATCAAGGTAGTCAGCGGCGCTCATGCTGTCCACATCGTAGGAATTTTTTGCGGACAGGCCAAGTGAAGCAAAGCGCTCCGATGTCATCTGGGAGGAAATCGCGGTCAGAAGTGATTCCAGATCCTCTGTTTTGAGGGAGCTGTTTTCTGCGATATGGCTCTCTACTGTGCAGGCACCGCTCTTATCTGGTGCGCTGATATAAACGTAGACATCAGTGTCGCCTAAATGATCGGCATAGGAAGTTTTGTCAAACTCAGCGGTTTCAAATGAAACAGATGAAAAAGCAGCATTTTGAGCCGTCAATGCATCAAAATCAAGTTCGGTTCCACACTCATTTGTCACATAAGCTGTTTGAATTGGGCTGATTGAAACACTATTTCCGGTAAGGTTTTGAAGCGGAAGTGAAATAAGCGCCATTACAAATAAAATGAGCATTGAAACAATATTTGATTTGCTTTTCATGGTCTGACTAAGTGTAAATGAATATACGCTTTTCAGTCCACGAAGATTGTCATTATTCTTCATGTGCCTCACCTACCTTACTTACAAAGATCTCATGCAGAGAGGGTTCGCGAAGATTAAAGGTAACGATTGTGATTCCTGCCTGAATAAGTGTGCCAAGCAGTGCATTTGCCTGCGCTTCACCAGTTACCTTCAAATGATATTCGCCTGCTAACTCAGAGAGAATCGAAATACCGGCATCATGGATATATGAGGTGATATCGGATTCTGTCTTTAGAAACAGGTGAACACGTCCATAACTTTTCTTGATCGTATTTAAGTTACCAGAAAGAATCGTTTTGCTGTGATCAAGTATTGTAAGATCAGTACAAAACTCCTCAATGGTGGACATTTGATGGTCAGACATAATCAGATATTTGCCCTTATTGATCTGCTCGTGAATGATATCCTTAAACAAATCAGTATTGACAGGATCAAGACCAGAAAGCGGCTCGTCAAGAATAAGAAGCTCCGGGTCAGAAATAAGAGCTGCAATCATCTGAATTTTTTGCTGATTTCCTTTTGAAAGCTGATCAGCTGTCTTTGGTGCAATGCGCTTTTTTCTCTGATTACTGCTTCCAAATAAGCCTTTTTTCTTTGGTGAAGCTTCCTCATGCATGCGCGCCTTTTTTGCCTGAATATCAGCATATTCCTGCGGATAAAGATATTCAATAATATCAAAGCGCTCTGCCCAGTAGTGGATGCGCTTTTTTGCCTCAGAAGCTGATACACCGCGCAGGGCGGCAAAATACATAAGCTGATCCATAATAGTATATTTAGGATACAAACCGCGCTCCTCTGCAAGATATCCTACATTGCAGGTATTTATATCAAGCGGCTTTCCATTCCATGTGACAGTTCCGCTGTCGCGTGAAAGCATGCCAAGCATCATGCGGATGGAAGTCGTTTTTCCGGCTCCATTTGTTCCAAGAAGTGCATAGACACCCGGACGGTTCATCTCAAAGCTTAAGTGATCAACAACGGTCCGCGTTCCGTATTTTTTTGAAAGATCTTGTACAACTAAACTCATAATTCCTCCTCTTAACATTCAAAGTAAATTTTTGTAGTGCTGTGACTAGCATATCATGAAATTATCCAAATGAAATACGGATGCAAAATTGAGGTATGTTTTTGTAATTTACAGTCATCACAATTGCTGTACATGCTTGCAAAGTTATGATATACTGAGAAAATAAAAGGCAATCCATGTGATGCAAAAATGTTAAAGGAGGAGCATTATGTTTGGCAGGCTTTTGTCATTTGAACCAGATGCCACAGGCGTAACGGTAAAGTTTGAACATAAAGAGGGAAGAATTTCCTTTATTACAGACCGCATTGTGCGAGTATACAGCTCGATGGAAGAAAAGCACAGACCATCAAGGGCAGTTGTGCAGGAACCAAAGAAGGTTGATTTTCAGGCACGTCAGCAAAAAGAGTTTATTACAATTAAAACAAAGAAGCTTCTTGTTCGCGTAAGAGATGAGTTTCAGGTTGATTTTTTGACACCAGATGGCCGAATGATCTCTGAGCAGACCGAAAGAACAACAAAGAAGCAGGAGATTACAGCACAGCAGGCCGAATTACTGGCAAAGGAAGGTCATGAGCTGCCAAAAAAGCAGTCAGATCATACATTTGAAGTTGTGCGTATGCTTCATCCAAAGGAGCATATCTATGGACTTGGCGATAAGACTGGCTTTCTTGATAAAAGAGGCTACGCTTATGAAATGTGGAATAGCGATATTCCAGATACGCATGCAGATTTTTTCCCAAGTCTTTATAAGTCTGTTCCGTTCTTTATTTCAATGCGTCCTCATTTTACATATGGAATTTTTCTTGACAATACGTCAAAGTCTTATTTTGATATGGGAAAGGAAGAGGCAGAGCGCTATTATTTTGCAGCAGACGGCGGCGATTTAGACTACTATTTTATTGCAGGCGAGACAATGCGTGATATTTTAGGCGCGTACACAGGACTGACAGGACGCACTGCGCTTCCGCAGAAGTGGACGCTTGGATATCATCAGTCACGCTGGGGATATATTACCGAGGACGATATCATGGATGTTGCAGAAAAGATGCGTCAATGCCGTATTCCATGCGACAGTATTCATTTTGATATCGACTACATGGATGCTTTTAAGGTATTTACATGGAATCGGAAAAATTATAAGGATCCGAAAAAGACATTACAGAAGTTGACTGAGATGGGCTATAAGCCAGTTACTATTATTGATCCAGGTGTCAAAAAAGAAGATGGCTACGATGTTTACGAGGAGGGAATTAAGAACGGCTATTTTGCCTTCTCAGCAGAGAATGAGCTTTATGTGAACGAGGTATGGCCAGGTGATGCTGTTTTCCCAAGCTTTACTAATCCAAAGGTACGCAGCTGGTGGGCAGACAAGCAGAAATTTTTAATTGATATGGGTGTTCGCGGTGTATGGAACGATATGAATGAGCCTGCGAGCTTTAAAGGTCCGCTGCCTGATGATGTACAATTTGCAGATGAGGATGATACAGTAATTCTCCATAAGGATGCTCATAACATCTATGGTCACTGCATGGCGATGGCAACAAAGGATGGATGGTTAAAATATGATGGCCGCAGACCATTTATAATCACACGTGCAGCATATGCCGGAACGCAGCGTTATGCGCTTGTATGGACAGGCGATAACCAAAGTATTTGGGCACATTTACAGATGGCGATTCCGCAGCTTTGTAATCTTGGCCTTTCTGGATTTTCATATGCCGGAACAGATGTAGGCGGCTTTGGTGCAGATACAACAAAGGAACTTTTGGCACGTTGGGTTCAGGTTGGATGTTTGTCACCGTTTTTCAGAAATCATAGTGCACAGGGTACGAGAAAACAGGAGCCGTGGCAGTTTGATAAGGAGCTTTTAGAGATTTACCGCAAGTATGTAGAGCTTCGATATCACTTGCTTCCATATATCTACGACTGCTTCTTTGAAAGTGAGCAGACAGGCCTTCCTATTATGCGTCCTCTTATGTTAAATTTCGAAAAGGATGCAGAAACTTACGAAATAAATGATGAGTTTATGGTAGGTGAGTGGCTGCTTGCTGCTCCAGTTGTAACACAGGGAACAACTATGCGTCTTGTCTATCTGCCAGAGGGTGCGATGTGGTACGATTTCTGGACAGGAGAAAAGTATAAGGGTGGTCAGTATATTACAAAGAAGGCACCGTTAGATACTATGCCGCTGTTTGTACGCGCAGGTGCTGTGCTGCCGCTTTATCCTTTAATGCAGTATGTTGGTGAAAAGGAAGTGGAAGACTTGACACTTGCAGTTTACCCGGGCATTGGAAATTATATTCATTATCAGGACGATGGTGAGAGCTTCGCTTATAAAAAGGGCGGTTACAATGCATATGTATTCTCACAAAATAACGGCCGTCTGCAGATTAAAGATGCAGTAAAGAATTACGAAAAGCCATATAAGGGCTTCTATGTTAAGATCTGCCGTGATGGTGTGACGGCACTGTCAGAGACACCTGGTGAGTATTTGAACGCAGAGTAAGCAAAGCAAAATTAAGATTAAACCTAAGTGACTTGAAGTGTCATAAAAGCTGTGGTGATAAGCCACAGCTTTTTTTGAAAAAATCTAAAAAAGTTCTTGACATCTAATGAGGGTTTGAGTATACTAATTTGCGATAGGAAATGATAAATGTTATCAAGTATAAGAAATAAAAGAAAGAGAGGTATGTGCTATGCCATTATCGATGGCTCCAGAGGGCAAGGAGAATATAATATGCAAGATTGGCGGCAAGGAGGAAACCAGATTGTTTCTGGAGAGACTAGGGTTTGTTGTCGGCGCAATTGTTACGGTTATTTCTGAGATTCAGGGTAATCTGATTGTCAACGTAAAGGATTCAAGAGTTGCGATTGGCAAGGACATGGCCGCTAAAATCTTGGTTTCCTAAGAGAAACAATGTGCACCTGTTATACACCAGGTCGCGGAAAGGGGTTTGATATGAAAACACTGAAGGATGCAAGCATCGGTCAGACTGTAAAGGTAAAGAGGCTGACAGGTGAAGGCCCGGTAAAGCGCCGTATCATGGATATGGGAATCACAAAGGGCGTTGAGATCTATGTAAGAAAGGTAGCACCGCTTGGTGATCCGGTAGAGGTAACTGTAAGAGGATACGAGTTATCACTGCGTAAGGCAGATGCTGAGATGATTGAGGTAGAATAAATTTTTTTACCTAAAGGTTATCTTATACTAATAAAAATGAGCATAAGCGATTAGAAATCAGCCGTGACAAATCAAAGTAGCATTTGCAAAATAGTAAAAAAGGCGAGAAAACAGGAGGTTTGTAATGTCAATTAAGATTGCATTAGCAGGTAATCCCAACTGTGGTAAAACAACACTTTTTAATGCGCTGACAGGATCCAATCAGTTTGTAGGAAACTGGCCAGGTGTTACAGTTGAGAAGAAGGAAGGTAAGTTAAAGTGGGATAAGGAAGCTACAATTATGGATCTTCCGGGTATTTATTCATTATCCCCTTATACGCTTGAGGAAGTTGTAGCAAGAAATTATCTGATCACAGACAGACCAGATGCGATTTTAAATATCGTAGATGGTACTAATATTGAGAGAAATCTGTATTTGTCTACACAGATCATGGAGCTGGGTATTCCAGTAGTTATGGCAATCAATATGATGGATCTTGTTCGCAAGAGCGGTGATCAGATTAATGTTGATAAGCTGTCCAAAAAGCTTGGATGCCCTGTTGTTGAGATTTCAGCATTAAAGGGTGATGGTATTAAGGAAGCAGCAAACAAGGCAGTTGAGCTTGCAAAGAAAAAAACATTAAGCAAGCCGGTACATGAGTTTTCAAAGGAAGCAGAGGACATTATTGCAGCTGTTGAGAATAAGCTGACTGGAATCAAGGATGAGCAGAAGCGCTTCTTTGCAATCAAGCTTCTTGAGAAGGATGATAAGATTGCAGCTCAGATGAAGTCTGTTCCGGATGTTTCTGACGAGATCAGACGCATGGAAGATACATTTGATGATGATACTGAGAGTATTATCACAAATGAGCGTTATACATACATTTCATCTATTATCGGTGAGTGCTGTAAAAAGGCACACGGCGGCAAGAAGCTGACGCTTTCCGATAAGATTGACCGTATTGTAACGAATCGTTTTCTGGCTCTTCCAATTTTTGCTGTTATCATGTATATCGTATATTATGTATCAGTAACAACAGTCGGAAGCATTGCAACTGACTGGGCAAATGACGGAGTATTTGGCGATGGCTGGTATCTGGCAGGAATTGGCCGCAGTGCATATGAAGAAGATGCTGGTGAGTATGGCGATGCAGAGACAATCATTAATGCATTCGTTGATGAGTCTGGTGATGAGGAACTGGCAGCAGCAGTAGATGCTGAATCAGAGGATTATGATCCAGAGACAGCAATCACAGCTGTAAAAGCTTATGCAGCAACAGTAGCAGATGACGCAGAAGTAACTTACGTTGTTCAGGATGAGGAAACCATGGCAGAGGAAGATGAGACTGCTAATGGCGCTGATTTAAAGGCAGCAGTAGAAGTTTATGAAAAGTGGAATGCAACCGCTCCTGATAATGCCGATTATGGCATCTGGATTCCTGGTATTCCAGCATTTTTGGAGTCTGCTCTTGATGCAGCAAATTGTGCAGACTGGTTAAGAGGTCTGATCATGGATGGTATCGTAGCCGGTGTAGGAGCTGTACTTGGTTTCGTTCCACAGATCTTGATTTTGTTCATCTTCTTAGCTTTCCTGGAAGGATGCGGATACATGGCTCGTATCGCATTCATCATGGACCGTATCTTTAGAAAGTTTGGTCTTTCTGGTAAGTCATTTATCCCGATGTTAATCGGTTCTGGATGCGGTGTTCCTGGAATCATGGCTTCTCGTACTATCGAGAATGACAGAGACCGCAAGATGACCATTATGACAACTACCTTCATTCCGTGTGGTGCAAAGCTTCCGTTTATCGCAATGGTTGCAGGCGCTATCTTCGGCGGTGCTTCCTGGGTTGCTCCGTCAGCTTATTTCCTTGGTATCGCAGCAATTATCTGCTCTGGTATCATCTTAAAAAAGACAAAGTTATTTGCTGGAGATCCGGCTCCGTTTGTTATGGAGCTTCCGGCTTACCATATGCCAACAGTAAGCAGCGTTCTTAGAAGCATGTGGGAGCGTGGATGGTCCTTCATCAAGAAGGCTGGTACAATCATCCTTCTTTCCACTATCGTAATTTGGTTTACTACTTACTTTGGATTTGTTGATGGTGCATTCCAGATGCTTGAGGAAGATCAGATTGATTCAAGTATCCTTGCAACTATTGGTAAGGCAATCAGCTGGATCTTTATTCCGCAGGGATTTGGCAACTGGCAGGCAACTGTTGCATCTGTTACAGGTCTTGTAGCAAAGGAAAACATTGTTGGTACAATGGGTATTTTGTATGGCGGACAGGAAGGCGTAAGTGTCTATGCAGCAATGGCAGCTTCCTTTACAGCAGTAAGTGGTTACGCATTTTTGGCATTCAATTTGCTGTGTGCTCCGTGTTTCGCAGCAATGGGTGCAATTAAGAGAGAGATGAATAATACAAAGTGGTTCTGGATTGCAATTGGATATCAGTGTGGATTTGCTTATCTGGTAGCTTTAGTAATCAATCAGATTGGCCGTCTCTTTACAGGTGCCGGTTTTGGTGTTGGAACAGTAGTTGCATTTGTAATTATCGTTGCATTTATCTATCTGTTGTTCAGACCATATAAGGAGAGCAAGACTCTTAGTGTTGCAGCCGTAAAGTAATAGTTGGTAACAAGAGTGTATGTGTTTGAAAGGTAAGGTATCTTATGGGAACAGTAATTGTAGGAGTTGTAGTAGTAGGTGTGGTTGGACTGATTGTTCGCAGTATGGTAAAGGATAAAAAAGCAGGAAAGTCACTCCAGTGCGGAGGCGACTGCAAGCACTGTGGAGGACATTGCCACTGAGCAAAAAAGAATGGAGCAGCCTATGCAGCAAAGAAATATGCAAAAAGATGCGATCTTAAACAGACTCAGACAGCGAGGATGCAGGATCACTAAACAGCGGATGGTGTTGCTTGATATTATACTGGACGGGGATTGTTCAAGCTGCAAAGAGATTTATTACAAGGCATCGAAGATTGATCCAAGCATTGGCTCAGCAACAGTTTACCGTATGATTAACATGCTTGAGGAGATCGGAGCAATTAATCGCCGCAACATGTATAGGATTTCCTGTACACAGCCTTGTGATGAATTAGAAGATGACGCGCAGAAAAGTGGAAAACATGCATGCACAATTGAATTTGATGATAATTCAAGCATCGTGCTTACACAAAAGGCGTGGAATCAGATCATACAAGCGGGGCTTTCCGTATGTGGTTACAAAGATAAGCAGGCGATTCGCAGTATCAATCCGGCATAAGTTGGTCTGGCTTAATTGAAAAAAAGCTCTTAATGATAAACTTTATCATTAAGACGGTAGAAATTATTACACATATTCTTTATAATAAAGAGCAGGCAAAGAATGAAACTTTGCCTGCTTTTTACATAGATACCGAATAGGAGGATATAACTATGAGTTTACGTGATTTAGATTACAAAAAAGGTGGTATTTTTGCAGCTGGTGTTCTGTTTGGAACAGCAGGTATTAAGGCACTTTCAAGCAAGGATGCAAAGAATGTATATACAAAGGTTACAGCAGCAGTACTTCGTGCAAAGGATTGTGTATTAGATGTAGTATCAAATATTCAGGAAAATGCACAGGATATTTATGCCGGAGCACAGCAGATTAATGATGACCTCGCAGCAGCAAACGAAGCAGCAGAGGCTGAAGGTCAGGATGAGGCAGAAGAGACAGCAGAGGCAGAAAAAAACGAGACAGAAGAGAAGGCTGAATAATGAAATTTAAGATAAAGCATGAAATAAAGGGCAGAATCCGTGTCCGTGCCATTATGAAGCACATGACGGCAAAGGAAGCTGATCTGCTCGAGTATGCTCTGTCTAATAAGGAGGGGATCACTTCAGTGCGCGTCAATGAACGTACCGCTGATGTGGTCCTTTGCTATAAGATTGACAGAGCAACAGTTCTTTCCTATTTAAGAAAGTGCCATGTAGACGAGATTGAGGCACCAGAAAGCTATCTGGCACATTCGGGAAGAGCACTGAACAACGAGTATTGGGATAAGCTTGTTGGAACGGTTGTTTGGCGCTGTACAAAGAATTTGTTTGTGCCGGCACCAATACGTACATGCATTACACTTGCAGCAGCGATTCCTTATATCTGGAAGGGTGTAAAAACACTTGCAAAGGGAAAGCTTGAGGTTCCAGTGCTTGATGCGACTGCGATTACCATCTCCATTGCAAGAGGTGATGTGTCTACGGCAAGCTCTGTTATGTTCCTTCTTGGAATTGGAGAGATCTTAGAGGAGTGGACTCATAAAAAGTCTGTTGGCGATCTTGCAAGAAGCATGTCTTTAAATGTATCTAAGGTATGGATGATTGCCGGTGAGCAGGAGGTTCTTGTTGATGCGTCTACGATCAAAGAAAATGATAAGATTGTAATTCATATGGGCAATGTCATTCCGTTTGATGGAACAGTTGAGAGCGGAGAAGGCATGGTGAATCAGGCGTCTATGACAGGCGAGTCTGCAGCAGTTAGAAAATATGCAGGAACAACTGTGTATGCAGGAACAGTTCTTGAGGAGGGTGAGCTGACAGTTAACGTCAAAAAGCTTGGCGGTGCGAGCCGTTATGAGCAGATAGTTGTCATGATTGAGGAGTCAGAAAAATTAAAATCATCTATGGAAGGAAAGGCAGAGCGCCTTGCAGATAAGCTTGTTCCGTATACCTTCCTGACAACGGGACTGACTTATCTCTTTACTAGAAATCTGACAAAAGCTACTTCTGTGTTGATGGTAGATTTTTGCTGTGCGCTAAAGCTTTCAATGCCAATTGCAGTGTTGTCCGCAATTAAAGAGGCAAGAAACCGTAACGTCAATGTAAAGGGCGGAAAGTTTTTAGAGAGTATAGCAGATGCAGATACGATTGTATTTGATAAAACTGGTACGCTGACAAAAGCAGAGCCGACTGTTGTGAAGGTTGTTTCTTTTAATGGTGATTCTGAGGATGAGCTGCTTCGCACGGCTGCATGTCTGGAGGAACATTTTCCTCATTCTATGGCAAAGGCTGTTGTGGATGCTGCAAAGAAAAAGAGTCTTGACCATGAGGAAAAGCATTCAAAAGTAGAGTATATTGTGGCACATGGTATTTCCACGCAGCTTGAAGGAAAAAAGACAATTATTGGAAGTCATCACTTTGTTTTTGAGGATGAAAAGTGTCATATTCCAGAAGGCAAGGAGAAGTTGTTTGAACAGCTTCCGCTGGAGTATTCTCATCTGTATCTTGCAATTGAAGGTGAACTTGCTGCAGTAATCTGCATTGAAGATCCGCTCCGTGAGGAGGCCGCTGATGCGATTCGTGCGCTGAAGGAAAGCGGAATTTCTAAGGTAGTAATGATGACGGGAGATAGTGATCGAACTGCCAGAGCAATTGCAGGCAGAGTTGGCGTTGATCAGTATTTTTCAGAGGTACTTCCAGAAGATAAGGCCCGTTTTGTTGAACAGGAAAAGGCAGCAGGACGAAAGGTCATTATGGTTGGAGATGGCGTAAATGATTCACCGGCGCTTTCTGCTGCCGATGTAGGTATTGCTATAAGCGATGGTGCAGAATTAGCGCGTGAAATCGCTGATGTTACAATAGCAGCAGAGGATCTGTTTGAGGTTGTAACACTTCGCAAGTTGTCAAAGAGATTGATGAAGCGTATTTATCGCAATTATAAGGTAATAGTGGGATTTAACTCAGCACTTATTGCGGGAGGTATTGCAGGTGTTTTGCAGCCAACTACATCAGCACTTTTGCATAATACATCAACACTTTTAATTGCGATGGAAAGCATGAAGCCTCTTCTTCATGAGGAAAATCAATAAAAATAAGCAGTTCGCTAAGAGATAAGATTTTGAGACAGGGCAGCAGACAATAAAATGTCTGCTGTCTTATTTTGTTAATAAAAATGGTAAATAAGAGAAAAAATAAAGTAAAATCGTTAATATGAATCAAGTAAAGAATATTAACATTGTGAATAATATAATAAAAATATGATTCCAAAATGAACATTATAGTTAAAAGGTCATAATTAGGAGAAAACAATAAAAAAATAAGTAGAATCATTTTCATAATCGTTCTACTATGTAGACATGAGAAAAAGATGGCTGAAAGATGTAGTAAGCTATCTTAGGAGAAGTTCGATTATGAGAAAATTTGCAGCAATTTCCCTCGCAGGAATCATGGCTTTTGGCGCACTTCCAGTTATGGCTGAGGAGACAAGCACAGAGGAAGCAAGCACAGAGGCAGCTACCGAGGCTGGCAGTGAGGCAGCTGAGTCAGATCAGGTAGAGAATAACTGGGAGCCATTTGCAGAGAATGTAACTTTACGTGTTCCAGTTTATGACAGAGGTGTTGAGGGTGTTCCGGATGTAACAAACAACTACTGGACACAGTGGATTCAGGAAAACTTCGGTGATAAGTATAACATCACTGTTGAGTATGTTCCGATCACAAGAACTGATGTTATGACAAGCTATGCACTTCTTGCAGCTGATCAGAATCTTCCGACAATTCTTATGGAGTACGATTATCCGAAGCTGTCCACATGGGTAAATGACGGATATTTAACTTCCTTTGATATGGATGCATTCAAAGAGGTAGCTCCAAACTACTATGCTCGTATGGAGGCAGACGGACAGATTCCATATACTACAATCGGTGATGAGACTTATTTCGCACTGGCATCTAATCCGAATTACAACATCAACTATACATGGCAGACATTTGTTCGTATGGACTGGTTAAAGCAGGTTGGTTATGATCATGTTCCAACAAAGCGTGACGAGTATCTTGACGCAATGAAGAAGATCCAGGAGGCTGGTCTTTGCGAGCATCCAGGTGGTGGTACTATGATCACAGGTCTTGGTTCCGATCAGAACCATGCATATCGTGAGTATCCGTTTAACGAGCTTGACTGGGCTATGTATGGTGATTATAACATTCCGGCACTTGGAACTGATGCAAACTACAACCTGTTAAAGAGAGCAAATGAGGATTACAATAACGGAATTACAGATCCAGAGTATTACTTGATCGATGGCGAGACAGCAAAGGCAAACTTCATCAACGGTGATGCATATTCTTATGGCTGCTATATCAGCTCTGATATGCCTGTACTGACTTCCTTCTATGAGACAAACCCAGATGCTGAGCTAGCTATTTATCCAGTTGTTACTGAGGATGATACAGCAGCGGATGGAATCACTGTTACTCCTGCTTATCGTTCAAATAACCCATTTGGTATGATGGTAGGCTTCTCATCATCTGCAACAGAGGATGAGTTAAAGGCAGCATGGATGTATCTTGAGTGGATGTGCAACGATGATGTACTCTTCACTATGCAGTATGGCATTGAGGGTGAGAACTTCAACTACAATGAAGATGGTCTGCCAGTATCTGTAGCTGATTACAGCGGAGACTACAAGCAGGGTTACAACAGCAGCGGTGATTACTGGAGCTGTGAGACAGCATCTAAGGCAGCAGGTACTATCGAGGATGTTATCTATGCAACAACACCGCACAATCTGCCGCAGGATTTCACTCAGGATGTAATCGACTTCTACTATGCAAGACAGGAAATCGCTGAAAAGTATGCAGTTGCTGACTGTCTGTATGCATCTTCCATGGAGAATACTTCCGAGTATCAGCAGACATTAGTTACTCTGTACAAGGAAGCACGTGATACTTTGACCATGTGTACACCGGAAGAGTTTGACGAGAAGTATCAGCAGTATACCGATGATTTCAATGATGCAGGATTTGCAGATATCACTGAAGAACGTAAGGCTGCATTTGAGGATGGAAATACCACAAGACTGCCAGAAGCACAGAAGGCAGCTGAGTAAAATAGCTTTTAATAGTAAATCTTCCTTATAAAAGAAAAGTTCGCCGTACCTGTTATGCAGGTGCGGCGGACTTTTTTAAAAATTAATCAGCAAAAAGTGGAGTTGAAAGGTAGCGATCACCAGTGTCAGGAAGTAGCACAACAATTGTCTTACCCTTTGACTTAGGCCGTTTTGCAATCTCAATAGCTGCCCACAGAGCAGCACCGGAGGAGATACCAGTAAGGATGCCTTCCTTCTTTCCAAGGCTCTTTCCTGTTGTAAAGGCATCATCATTAGATACAGCAATGATTTCATCATAAATGGAAGTGTCAAGCACCTCTGGAATAAAGCCAGCACCAATACCCTGAATTTTATGAGGACCTGCATTTCCAGTGGACAGGACTGCTGAAGATGCTGGCTCAACAGCAACGATTTTTACAGACGGTTTCTTGGACTTTAAGTACTTGCCAACACCTGTGATTGTACCGCCTGTGCCGACACCGGCAACAAACACATCAACGTTGCCTTCGGTATCTTCGTAAATTTCTGGACCAGTTGTCTCAAAATGAGCTTTTGGATTTGCCGGATTAACAAACTGACCAGCAATAAAGCTGTTTGGATAGAGCTTTGCAAGTTCATTAGCTTTTGCAATCGCACCAGACATGCCTTTAGAACCATCACTTAACACAAGCTCTGCACCATATGCCTTCATTAGTTGACGGCGCTCAATGGACATTGTATCAGGCATAACTATGATCAGACGATATCCTCTGGCTGCGGCAACGCTTGCTAAACCGATTCCAGTGTTTCCGGAAGTTGGCTCAATGATTACAGTGTCAGGCTTTAAAATACCCTTTGCTTCGGCATCATCAAGCATAGCCTTAGCAACACGATCCTTTACAGATCCGGCTGGGTTAAAATACTCAAGCTTAGCGAGCAGTCTGGCCTGCAGGCCGAGTTCCTTTTCAATGTGAGTTAGTTCCAGCAGAGGGGTCTTTCCGATAAGCTGGTCAGCAGATGTGTAAATCATGGCAGTATCCTCCTTTTATGGACATATTTTATTTACGGGGATTATAGCACCATAAACCTACCATGTCAATAGGTTTAAAATAACGAAAGCAACAGGATTAAAATGAGAAAAAAACTCAATAACAGCATTGACGCTTACAATAAAATAAGGTAAACTTAACATAAGTTAGAAATAACTAACATATGAGAAAAGCAGGCTATTGAGTATCAATAGAGTTTATCGTTTATATCAGACTATTTTGCATTTTGAAAGGAGTGTTTTAATGAGTGTTGTTATTGTTGGTGGTCATGACCGTATGGTAAGTCAGTATAAGAAAATTTGTAAGGATTTTAAATGTAAGGCAAAGGTGTTTACGCAGATGTCTGCAAATTTGAGTGGTCAGATTGGAAGCCCTGATTTGCTGATTTTATTTACTAATACTGTTTCTCACAAAATGGTTCACTGCGCTGTGACAGAGGCAGAAAAATGTAATGCTAATATTGTGCGCTGTCATACAAGCAGCCAGAATGCGCTGACAGAGATCCTTCAAAGAGAGGTTGGCTGAATTTTCTTGGCGCACAGCAGTGCTGTATAAAATAGGATGTATATTTTGCAAAAAGTTTGTATAATCCTTGAAAGATGGATTTTACACACAAAACTAACTTGTAATTTCTGCTTTGTGGTGTTACGATAAATTTGATAACCACAGGAGGCAGATAACAGTATGAAAAATATTTTTTACGATAAGAGTAAGATTGATTATGGGAATTTGCTGTTTCCGCGGCGTGCGCTGTGGATGCTGCTGATTCCCTTAATTATTGAGCAGATGCTAAACTCTTTGATGGGAATGGTTGATACGCTTATGGTCAGCCGTGTCGGAGCAGAGGCGATTTCAGCCGTTTCGCTTGTTGATTCGATAAACAACCTGGTACTTCAGGTATTCGCAGCGATGGCAGCAGGTGCGGCAATCATCTGCTCACAATATTTGGGACGAAAAGATGAAAAAGGCTGCAATGATGCCGCAAAACAGATCGTGCTTACCGTAGTAGTGATTTCATCTGTTATTATGATTATTGGCGTTGGCTTTCGAAAGCCGCTGCTTCATTTGATATTCGGAAGTGTCGAAGAAGCTGTTATGACTAACGCTCAGATTTATTTTTTGATTACGGCGCTTTCATATCCGTTTATAGCACTGTTTCAGGCAGGCGCAGCATTTTATCGTGCATGTGGAAATTCTAAGTTTACAATGAAAACAGCACTGATCGCAAATGTAGCTAATATTGTTGGAAATACATTGTTTATTTTTGTTTTACAGATGGGCGCAGCAGGAGCAGCTGTTTCCACATTGATTTCACGAGCATTGTGTGCGTTTGTTGTTTTCTACGCACTGAGAAAGCCAGGCTATGCAATTCAGCTTAAGAATTATTTTTCTATTCGCCCAGACTTGAATCTGATAGTGAAGATTCTTGCAATCGGTGTTCCGTCAGGTATAGAAAATGGAATGTTCCAGTTTGGAAAACTTGCAATTCAGTCTACAGTATCATCACTTGGAACAGCAGCAATCGCAGCACAGGCGATGACAATCATTTTCGAAAATGTAAATGGAATGGCAGCAGTCGGAATAGGTATTGGATTAATGACAGTTGTTGGCCAAAGCATTGGTGCAGGACGGCAGGAAGAGGCAAAATATTACATAGTGAAGCTTGCCGGTTATGCAGAGATTGCGATGATTATAAGCTGTATTCTTGTGTATATTGCGGCGCGGCCGGTTACTGTACTGGCAGGCATGAGTGAAGAGAGTACCGCGCTTTGTATGCAGATGATTCTTGCCATCACGATTGTAAAGCCTCTTCTTTGGGTACCTTCATTTACACCGCCAAATGGTCTTCGCGCAGCAGGTGATGTGCGATTTTCAATGATTACTGCGACATTGACGATGTGGCTGTGCCGTGTAGCACTTTCTATCTTTTTGATGCGTGTCGTAAAGACAGGTCCGATTGGTGTTTGGTATGGAATGTTCGCAGACTGGGGAGTAAGAGGCGTTATCTTTACAATTCGTTTTGTGAGAGGAAAGTGGCTTAGATTTAAGGTCATTTAAAATAATAATTCGCTCAAAGATAAGTCCTGCGACAAACCAAAATGGTGCAAAGTCAAGGCGTATCAGTCCATTTATATTTGTAGGATCACCAGTGTAATCCCACGGGCAGATGCCGAGTGTGCGAAGAAGTAGGCCAGATGTATATTCCACAGCATATATACAAATGGTGTAAATTAGACCGCGCAGTACGATTGGCTTGTTGCAAAGCCGGCGCCAGATAGGTTCAATGAAAGCAGCAGATCCATAAATGGGAAACATTATAATAGAAGAGTGACCAGTCATGCTGTAGTCGTGAGCAAAAAGAGCACCCATTCCGGTGAAGAAGATTTCAATGAAAAGGCCGGTAAGGCCGCAGCGGATAAAATTTTGTCTCATAGGTGGAATCCTTTCGTAGAAGTGTAAAATAGTTACAATTTAGAATCTCCCGAAAAGTGACAAAATAAACGCGCAGCATCAATATAAGAGCAGGAAATAAAAGACAGCAAACTGATAAAAAGTAACAGGAAGTAATTAAATAAGAAAGGACAGACTAAAAGATGCAGATTGATATAAACGAACTCATTGAACTAGTAAAAAGCGTAAAGCCGATGTTTTTAAATCACACAGAGGCAGAGCATGTAACTGTGAAGGGACGTGCAGATTTTGTTACACAGGTAGATATCCGTGTGCAGGAATATATGCGAAACGAGCTGTCAAAGCGATGGCCGGATGTACAGTTCATGGGCGAGGAAAAGGATAACAGCGACATTGATTTTAACGGTGCAGTTTGGATTCTAGATCCAGTAGACGGCACGACAAATTTGATTCATGACTTTAAGGATAGTGCATTGTCCCTAGGGTTGTGTGAACAGGGGCAGGTGACACTCGGCGTGATCTATCAGCCATTTCTTGATGAAATTTTCTGGGCACAGAAGGGAAAAGGCGCGTTCTGTAATGGAAAGCCGATTCATGTAAGTGATACACAGAAATTAGAGGACAGTCTTGTTGCCGTTGGAACAAGCCCATATCACCGTGATCTCACCGAGGAAAATTTTAATGCAATCCGCTGTATTTATGAGCACTGTGTGGATATTCGCCGTATGGGAGCAGCATCCGTTGATCTGGCATATGTTGCCTGTGGACGCGTCGAGGCATACTTTGAGCGAAATTTAAAGCCATGGGATTTTGCAGCAGGAAAAATTATTGTCGAGGAAGCAGGCGGACGAGTGATTGATATAAAAGGAAGCAGTGCAAACGCTATGGCACCGTCTGACATTATAGCGGGAAATGGTTATATCGAAGAAGATATAAAAAAGTTGCTGATTGAACGACGAATTCAATGACAAAGTGTAAAAAGTGTGCTATGATAATTTTGTCGAAAGGAATCACCTTTTGACGAAACAGGGCAGCAAAATACAAAAGATGACGAAACCATACAGGATCACCCTACAAAAGACAACCTGTACGAAAGATGATTTTTACAAAAGATAAAATTCTGAAGTACAAAGGATAGCTTTTACAAAAGATGATTTACAATGTACCAAAGAAAAGCGTTTTCTAAAAGTACAAAAGTGGATGCCTTCAAAAGAAAAGTAATACAAAGATACAAAAGACTGCCCTAGGTTACAAAAGAGAAAAGATTGCAAAGATACTAAAGAGAAAGCCGCCGTGCGATAAGTGTAAAAGCTGATTGCATGGCGGTTTTACTATAGAAAAAGAAACTTGTAACAAAATTAGTTCCATGGTATCATATACATAACATATTATGGCAGTGAATTATCGAAAGGAGATTTAAATGGCACAGTTAAAGCTTCCGATTGGAATTGAAAATTTCAAAAAGATCAGAACAGAAGGATATTACTATGTTGACAAGACTGATGTGATAAGACAGATTTTAGAAGATGGCTGTTTCGTTACATTATTCACACGCCCACGTCGCTTTGGAAAATCATTGAATATGAGCATGCTTCGACATTTTTTTGAAATATCCAGAGGTATGGACCTATCAGGAAACAGACAATATCGATCTTTTAATTGTTTCATTAAAATATGGCGCATTGCCGACCGCATTAGATACAATCAAACAGGCAACTAGCCATAACACGATTGTCATGAGTCTGATGAATGGTGTAGACAGCGAAGAAATAATAGGAGCAAAGATTGGCATGTCACATGTTCTTCCGGCTTTGATCAAAGTGGCATCCCACAAAGAGCCAGACGGCTATCATTTTGATCGCAAGTCCACAATTGGCATTATTTTTGGAGAGTATAAATCACCATTTCAAAGTGAACGAGTTAAAGCAGTCTGCGATCTTTTTGAAAAAAGCGATATAAGCTATCGCGTAACTGATTATATCCGCGAGGAGATCTGGAGCAAGTTTCGCCTAAATGTCTGCAATAATCTTCCACAGGCAATTCTCGGTGCGGGTGTAGGCTGCTATCGCGATAGTGTTCATATGAAAGCGATCAGTGAAGGACTTCGCAGCGAAATAGAAGCAATTGCTGCTGCAAAAGGAATTGAATTTAGTAAAATCGAGTCATCTGCAAAAGGTTCTCCTGTCATGCCATCCGCTCGTTACTCCACGCTGCAGGATTTAGACGCAAAACGCCATACAGAGATTGACATGTTTTCCGGTGTGCTGATGCGCATGGGCAAAGAACTTGGCATTCCAACCCCATATAATGAATACACCTATCACATGATCAAAGCATTAGAAGAAAAAAACGACGGTTTATTTGATTATAAAGGAAAAGACGAGACACCAACCTACTCGAAATAAGCGTTTCGCTTCCAATCCTAGTTGAATAAAAAAGACCATATCATTAGAGGAATAGCATCTCTTTTGATATGGTCTTTTATGTTAACATTATAGATATTTATGGCTGACTACTCGTAACCTACCGGGCAGCACATCTTATCATCAGAACTTCAGCTGATATTCCCACTCAAATTCCTTGTCATTCATTTGATATTGCGGCAGAAGCTGTGGTCCACAGGAATTACTTCCAACACCACTGTTCTTGTAGTCAAGATGCATGGTTACAAAATCGCTTTCCTCAAGCTCATAATTATGCTTCTTTACTGCCAGTTCATAATCAGAGTAGTTAGAAACAGAGAAATCAAAGCTGGTTGTTGCATATGCAGTCACGCCGTTTGTTCCATTTCCAACAGAAGCCTTACGGCAGTGATAGTGGTTTCCGTTCTCCTGCGGCTTAATGTAATCCTCATGCATATCTTCAACTGTAGATTCAAATGCATCGAACCATGCCAGATGATGCTTATCAATATAGCATTCCTGAGGACCATATCCTAAGTAAGAAACCTGTTGCCAGCTCTTTGGAAGTGTCAGCTCAACACCAAATCTTGGCAGATACGGCATATCAGTATTGCGCTTTGCATCAATCTTGCATGTAATAGTACCAGCACCATCAATTGTCCAGATTACAGTGAATTTCATGATAGACTGAACAGTAACTGCACACAGATTAACTGTGCTTGTGATCTGTACTGTCTGACCGTCAATTGCATACTCTGTTGTGTAGGTGCGTGTCTGGCTGTGATGATAATTTGCACGCTCCCACTCTTCACGGATGTTGCGGTCATTATCAGTTGGTGCACGGAAAATGCTGTAATCCATAGAGATAGTTTCACCGCCGCGCTCAAGTGATGAGAAGATACCAGTAAATGTATCATACTGATAAGTAAATTCTTCACCGCTTACTGTCAGGAAACGATCACCCTCTGTAACAGTTGGAGCAGTAGCTTCATCAGTAACAGTATTCAGGCGACGAACAGCGCTTCCAGATAATAAGAACTGATCAAAGCCAACTTCATGTCCAGCTGGTACAAGCTCATGAGCAGTCTTTGTAAGGTAAGTCAGCTTCAGGTAGCAGTCAGCTGCTGTCTTTGGCAGAGTAACAGGAATTGTAACCTCTGACTCAGTGTGCGGAGCAGTAGAAGGAACGGCAATTTCACCAGAGCAAAGAAGCTCTCCGTCAGCCTTACACTCATAGGAAAGAGTAATAGCATCAGCCATATCAGTGAAATCAAGCATGTTCTTTAATGCGAGAGTTACCTTGTGTGCGTCAACAAGTCTTGCGCGAACAGGGCGAACAACATTCTTCCACTCATAAACACCAGTGTGCGGTGTGCGGTCTGGATATACAAGTCCATCCATACAGAAGTTTCCATCGTGAGGATACTCGCCAAAGTCGCCGCCATAACCATACATTGTCTTGCCATTTTCAGCAACGCCCTGATTAACTGCGTGATCACACCACTCCCATACGAAGCCGCCGCAGAAGCCATCATATTTCATAATCTGCTGATAATAGTCCTCGATATCTCCAGGGCCGTTACCCATTGCGTGAACAAACTCACACTGGATAAATGGTTTCTTCGGACCTTCCTCAGCAAAGTAGCTGTCAACTTCCTCAGTAGTAGCATACATACGGCTGTAAAGATCAAGCATACTCTTATCAAAGCGATTGGAGTGATCCCATGTAGAAGACTCATAGTGAGTAAGACGTGTTGGGTCATACTCTTTTGTCCAGCGTCCGGCATTCTGGTAAGCATAGCCAAAGCCAGCCTCATTTCCAAGAGACCAGATTAAAACACACGGATGGTTCTTATCGCGGATAACATTTCTCTGAACGCGGTCTAAAACAGCCTCAGTGAAGACACCGCCCTCATCAAGCAGTCCTAATGTGTTCTCACGGTCACTGTGATAGGTGCTTAAATATCCGTGCATCTCAATATCAGACTCAGCGATAACATAGAAACCATAACGGTCACAAAGCTCTGTAAACCACGGCGCGTTTGGATAGTGGCTTGTACGGATAGCGTTAAAGTTAAACTGCTTCATAAGAGTCAGATCGCGGATTGCCTGCTCCTTAGAGATAGTATATCCAGTCACTGGGTCTGAATCATGGCGGTTTGTTCCGCGGAACTTAAGATTCTGTCCGTTTACATAAACAATGCCATCCTTGATATAAACTTCACGTATACCAACTGCCTGAGTGATCACTTCATCAGCAGTTGAAATAGTTAAGGTGTACAGATATGGTGTTTCAGCAGTCCAAAGCTTTGCATTTGAAACAGTAAACTCATAGACACCATCTGTTAAGACAGCTTCACCAACTGGATTTTTGTCAGCATCACACAGAGTAAGAACTGGGGAAACCTCACCATCAGCTTCAACACTTACACGAACTACACTAGCGCCGCCATCCTTTAAGAATGTGCGTACAGTATAGTCGCGAACAAAGCTCTTAGGACGAGTTAAAAGCAGAACATCACGGAAAATACCGGACATACGAAGCTTGTCCTGATCCTCAAGATATGTGCCGTCACACCACTTTAATACAAGAACTGCAAGTGTGTTTGTGCCTTCATTAACAAAAGAAGAAATTTCAAATTCGCTGGAAGAATGAGAAACCTGGCTGTAGCCGACAAATTTGCCGTTAACCCATACATAGAAACAGGAATCAACACCCTCAAAATACAGAAAATTGCGCTGTTTTGCAGCCTCAGCTGAGAGTGTGAAGGTAGTGCGGTATGCACCGCTTGCATTTTCCTTTGGAACGTACGGTGGATCAAAAGGAATTGGATAATTTACATTAGTATACTGATGATAATCATATCCGTGGCACTGCCAGCAGGAAGGAACCGGGATGGTATCCATAGAGGAATCATCAAAATCCGGATTGATAAAATCAGCTGGAACAGCCTCCGGATATGGGTAGTAGCCAAAGCGCCAGTCACCGGAAAGTAATGTAGCGTGGCTGTTTAGATCCTGACCGTATGGGATGTAGTAGCTGCGGTTTTCACAGGTACCTACATGGAGCGTATTAGGATCCTCATAGTAATTCGGTAATTTCATAACGAAATCTCCTTTCGCATAATAAAATAATGTTTCAATGTATTTGCGGATCGCAATCATATTTTTATGGCTAGATCCGTATGAAATAAGAGTTTCTTCTTATTTTGTTAGAAATCTTATAACATAATCAGGTAAATAAGTGCTACAGACAGAATGATCTGAATGATAGCGAAACGAAAAACAGTCTGTGTGTTAGACCATCCCTTTGTCTTGCGGACAAAATCATGGATTGGTGTGCGCACATTCTTTAAAATATGGACATGAACTGTTTTGATTAATGTAAGCTTTACAAGACCAAGACCACCATCGATGATAAGCACAAGTGCAGCTAAAATATAGAGGAACGGATCATGGCACTTAAGAGCTGCGATTGCGATGAAAAGTCCCATGGCACGGGAACCTGCATCTCCCATAAGCATCTTACTTGGTGTAGCATTAAACCACAGATAGCCAAGCAGGCAGACAACAAACAGTAAGCTTAAATAATCAAAATCTCCAGTGTGTCCCAAAATTTGGTTTGCAAAGTAGAAGGTCATGATCGTAATAATCGTTAATGTTCCAGATAGACCATCTACACCATCAGCGCAGTTGGTTACATTAATAGAAATCCAGATCAGCGCGATAGAAAGAACTGCAAAAACAGGAGCTGGGATAGAAAAGCTAGATCCAGTCAGTGCAAGAGTGATCTGATTGCCATTAAAATGAAGATACGTAAATGTTACTAAAAGAGCAACAAGAAAATCAAGAATGCCCTTCTTTAAGCGTCCCCATGAAGTTTTTGCAGCATCGTCAAGATATCCAGTCATCATGCAGCAGATCAAAAGAAGAAGATAGATAATCATCTCTGGATCAACATGTGCGAATAAAACGGCAGTAATAGCAAAAACAAGGACGAAAATAAGTCCGGCACCTCTTGGCTTTCCGGCAGAGAGTGCGCCTCCTACGGCAAATTCACGCCCCTGATCCTTTGGAAGATGAGCGCTGCCTTTTGCAAGTGACACGCACGTAAGAAAGAATGCGGCCAGTATGCCGATGAAGGCAATGACGGGGCTGGCAGACTCCCCAAGTAACTGTTGAAACATGGTAAAAAAACTCCTTTCATTTCCAGACAAAGAATTGACTATGCCTGTTTTGTAAGACTGCTTTCAGTGTAGCATACTTCTGGCGTTTTGGAAAGAAGATAGTTGTTATTTTCGTGATGAAAGAATTGTATCATGACGAAAATTGTGCTATACTGACGAAAGAACATGTCCTGTGAAAAAGACAGGGAAAAAGAGAACATAATGTGGAAGGAATTGGTTTGATATGGCATACTTATTTACACATTTTATCGGAGAACAGCCGCAGGGCGAGCAAATTTATTTTTCTTTGAGCAAGGATGGTCTTCACTGGAAGGATCTTCATGATGGAAAGCCAGTAATTTGCTCAGAAGTTGGAGAGTGTGGTCTGCGTGATCCATTTTTGATTCGTAAGGCAGACGGAAGTGGTTTTGTAATTATTGCTACAGATCTTTGTATTGCAAATGGCAGAGGATGGGATGCTGCAGTTAAAACTGGAAGCAAAAATCTGGCTGTTATGGAGTCGAAGGATCTCATTCATTGGAGTAAGCCGGTATTAGTAGAAGTATCAGTGCCAGAGGCAGGATGTACATGGGCACCTGAGGCAATTTATGACAGACAGCAGGATAATTATCTTGTATTTTGGGCATCTATGGTACAGTTAGATGGTGATAAAGAGCCAAAGCAGCGTATTTATGCCGCAAGAACAAAGGATTTTCATGAATTTACTAAGGCACAGGTGTATCTTGAGAAGGATAATCATGTTATTGATTCTACGATGGTGTATGACGATGGCGTATATTACCGTTTCTCAAAGGATGAGACGACAAAGAATATTAAAACTGATACAGCACCAGATTTAAATAAAGAATCATTTACAGATCGCCCTGTCCCAAATCTGGAGGCAATTTATGGAGTAGAGGGACCAGAAATCTATTATTTAGAAGATCAGAAAAAGTGGTGTCTGATCATTGACAGATTTGCTTCTCATAAAGGATATCTTCCACTTGTGTGCGACAGCTTGAAGACAATGGATTTTAAGCCTCTTGATGAGTCAGAATTTGATATGGGAAAGACTATGAAGCGTCACGGAAGTGTAGTTGTGATTACCGATGAGGAATATGATCGCATGGCAGAGGCTTTTGGATTGGAATAAAAAGTATTAGAAAGTATTGATAAGCAGGAAAAGAAAGTGGCAGGTAAGAGAGAAGAACGAAAGAAGGCCCGTTTTCATTGGCTGGTAACTTCGTGGCTCATAGTAGCAGCAGTAATTATAGTTGGCGTGGGCGGAATAATCCTTTTTATGAATGGGTTATATCATAAGGAAATGCGTAAGGAGAACGCACAGCTTCCGCAAATGTTAGAATCAAGCAGGGATGCAAAATGGGCATATGCATTTAATGGGGAATCGCAGACAGAAAGTGAGTCAGAGTCTGAGTCACAATTAGAAAGTGACTCACAATCAGAGAGCAAATTACAAACAGAAAGTGAATTACAATTAGAAAGTACTGAAGAACAAAGTATTGTAAGCACAGTCATTGAAAAAGAAGAAACACAGACGCAGACACAGGCAGATGTTTCTTCTAAGGCTGAGCCGGCACATAATGTTGTGATAGGTGATGTTAAGTCAGAAAAGCCAACATATGTAAGTCTTGTCGCAGTCGGAGATAATCTGATGCACTATGATGTGTCAATGAGCGGACTTCAGGCAGATGGAAGCTATAATTATGATTATAATTTTGCTTATGTCAGAGATATTGTACAGGCAGCTGATTTGGCAGTCATCAATCAGGAGTGTGTCATTGGAGGTGATCAGTGGGGAATCAAAGATTATCCTTGCTTCAATGTCCGTACTGAGGTAGCAGCAGCAATTGCAAATGCTGGATTTGACGTTGTACTTGCGGCAACAAATCACGTCCTTGATATAGGAAAGGTCGGTAGTCTTTATATGGTTGACTTTTTTAGAAACAATTATCCACAGCTGACGCTTCTTGGTATTCATGACAGTTGGGAGACACGGGACGAGATTCACGTAATTGAGAAAAATGGCATAAAAATTGGCATGATCAATTATACAGATATTTTAAACTGCAAGGGAGATTATAATGCAGATGGACAATATCTTGTCGACATGCTTGACTATGATCGTCTGGCAACATTAATTCAAAGGACAAAGGAAGCCTCTGATTTTGTGATTGTGTTTCCACACTGGGGTACCGAGTACAATTTGGGAACAGATGCTTCTCAGACTGAGCAGGCAGCTTTTCTGGCAGCACAAGGAGTTGATCTTGTAATAGGAACGCATCCTCATGTTGTAGAGCCAATTGATTACATAGATCGTCCGGATGGCGGAAAAATGCTGATTTACTACTCACTTGGAAACTTTCAGTCCTTACAGCGAAAAGAGGCAACTCTTCTTGGAGGCATGGCAAAGGTAACAATTAAGAAGGATTTTAAGGGAGCAAGAATCGTTGACTTTGATATGGAAACACTTGTGACAGATTATCGCCTTGGCGGTGTACGTGTCACCGATTATTTTGATATCATTACAACTTATCCGTGGAGTAAATATTCCAGAGCAATTGCAGAATCAGGAAATATCGGCAATGGCAATGCGAATTTTAACTTAGATTATATGTTCCAGCTTCAGGCCGAGCAGGCAGCGCAGGTACACGAGGCCAGACAAAAGGCAGGACTGGAATAAGCACGTAAGTGCAGAAAGGGAGGATATGAAAAATGGACAGCACCAAATTCAGTAAACCAATCAGTCTAAAGCGTATTCAGCTTGATGGTGGATTTTGGAAGCCAGAGATGGAGTTGGTAAGAAAGGAAGTAATTCCTTATCAGTGGGAAACGTTAAACGACAGAGTACCAGAGGCAGCACCAAGCTACTGCATGCATAATTTTAAAGTAGCAGGACGGATGAATAAAGAAAAGAGAGAGCTTGGAAGCAGGTATCAGGAACCAACATATACATTTCGTGGTTTTGAGGCACTTCCAGATGATCCAAGACATCCTGATGATGATAAGTTTTATGGATGTGTCTTCCAGGACAGCGATTTTTCCAAGTGGATTGAGGCAGTGGCATATTCATTGACACAGCATCCAGATCCAGAGCTTGAAAAGATTGCAGACGGCGCAATTGATATTGTGTGTGCAGCACAGCTTGAAAATGGATATCTTGATACCTACTATATTATTAATGGTATGGATAAGATGTTCACAAACTTAAAGGATCATCATGAGCTGTACTGCTTTGGCCATTTAACAGAAGGTGCTGTCGCTTACTATCAGGCAACTGGCAAGGATAAGCTGTTAAAGGCAGCAATGCGTTTCGCTGATTTCATTGCATCATATTTTGGAACAGAAGAAGGCAAATGTAAGGGTTATCCTGGTCATGAGATTGCAGAGATGGCACTTGTCCGTCTGTATGAGGTTACGGGTGATGAAAAATATAAAAAGCTAGCTGAATATTTTGTCAACCAGAGAGGCACGCAGCCGTATTACTTTGACAGTGAGGGCAAGGTTACAGAAAAGGAAAAGAAGACAAAGATCCGCTATCAGTATTATCAGGCACATTTGCCAGTGAGAGAGCAGAAAACAGCGATGGGTCATGCTGTTCGCGCCGTTTATCTCTACTCTGGTATGGCAGATGTGGCAAGACTGACAGGAGATGATTCCTTGTATCAGACATGCGAGACGCTTTGGAATAACATCACTACAAAACAGATGTATGTGACAGGAGGAATCGGACAGACGCATCATGGTGAGGCATTTACATTTGATTATGATATGCCAAATGATACTATTTATGCTGAGACGTGTGCATCTATCGGTCTTGTTTTCTTTGCCCGCCGTATGCTTGAGATGAATCCAGATTCAAAATACGCAGATGTTATGGAGCTGGCGCTTCACAATGGCGTTTTAAGCGGTATGGCACTTGACGGAAAGAGCTTTTTCTATGTCAATCCGTTATCTGTCAATCCAAGAAGCTGTCATGATGATCCAGGCAAGCAGCATGTAAAGCCTGTTCGTCAAAAGTGGTTTGGCTGTGCCTGCTGTCCGCCAAACTTAGCAAGATTGATCAGTTCTATTGGTTCCTATGCATACACAGAAAATGAAGATACCTTGTGGGTACATTTGTATGCAGGCGGTACTGTTGAAAAAGAGGTAAACGGACAGAAGGCGCAGGTTGTTATTACTTCTGGCCTCCCGTGGGACGGAGATGTGACACTCAAGGTAGAGAGTGAACAGCCAGTTACAATGACAGTAGCACTTCGCATTCCAGGCTGGTGCGGTGAAGATTTCGAGCTGGAAGGTGCTGTTGGCAAGGAGTGCCGTATGGAAAACGGCTATCTGTATGTCAGCGGTGAGTGGAAAGAAGGGGATTTGTTAAAGCTTCGCTTTGCAATGAAGGTAAAGGTAATGCAGGCAGACAGCAGAGTTCGTCAGGATGAGGGCAAGGTTGCCATTATGAGAGGACCGGTTGTTTATTGCTTAGAGGAAGCTGACAATGGACAGGGATTGCCGCTTGTGCGAGTAAAGCCAGATGCCGTCTTTACTGAGGAAAAGACTGATGAGCTTGGCTTTACGATGATTATGCTGCGTGTAGACGCAAAAACAAAGAAGCCGGTAACAGTAGAAAATGGCTTATATCAAACATGGCAAAAGCCAGTATATGAAGGAAAGGAACTTCGTTTCATCCCTTACTATGCATGGGCAAACCGTGGTGAAGGCGAAATGGAAGTTTGGGTAAATCAGCTATGATTAAGGTACAGGTAATTAACAAAGAAGGAACAATTATTGCAGAGGCTGCAGGAACAAGGGAAGTAAACTTACCAGTTTCACGTACATATGAAGAAGGGGATCGCGTTGTATTTTTGGCAGATGAGACTCCGGCATTTTATGTATTTCAGGCAGATGATGCATTAGGAGAGGCACTTGTCTATGTGACAGGCGAGGTTTCTTATGAGATTCCATTTGGAGAAAAGAAGGTGTGCTATTCACCGAAGATTTTCTCAGGTGAGAGTCATTTGATCACTGCCAGAAAGGCAAGAGAGTGGGAATACGAGTCATACCGCAATTTGGCAGTCAATGTGATGGATCAGCACGGAGATACTAATTGCTATCCGCACGCAACAGCAAATGTTGAAACTCGCGGTGAGTCCGTGTTTGCAGCACGCAATGCCATTGACGGTGTAACCTCAAATCATTCTCATGGCTACTGGCCATATGGTTCCTGGGGAATCAACAGAAATCCACAGGCAACAATGCGTGTTGACTTTGGAAGAGAAGTAACAACTGATCGTATTGAAATCTATACACGTGCAGATTTCCCACACGATGCATGGTGGACAAAGGCAACTGTACGTTTCTCAGATGATACTACAATGGTTTGTGATCTTGTTAAGACAGACGAAGGGCAGGAATTTACATTCCCGCCCAAGAAAGTTCGCTGGGTACAGCTTGAGGAACTGATCAAGGCAGATGATCCGTCTCCGTTCCCGGCATTGTCACAGCTAAAGGTATATGGTAAGTAATACGACGTTAATATTTTTTCTTCTTATAGTCTTCTCCAAAACGGCGGATACGCTTACGGCGTCTTTGGTTTGCAGTAAGAGCAGCAGTCAAAAGAAAAACAACAAATAGAATTAATACAATCGCAGCGGCAGCAAACAGTCCGGTCATAAATTTATGATCGCTCTCGATGACTGGCGCTGCGCTTTCGTTTGGTTCATCAAGTGAAGCATTCTGTGTTTCAGATTCAATAGATTCAGAAGTATCATTTTCAAATGAACTGTCCTCAGAGACGTTCTCCTCGATAGAGTTATCAGTGCTAGACGACTCCTCTTGTGTAGCAGCGCTTGCAGCGGCCTTGCCCGCGGCAATTCCTGCCTCTGTGTTTGGTGAGATGTCAAGAAGCATTCCAGTTACGATTGCGCTTGCATCATGCAGATTTTTCTGGACACGGCCAGGAAGCAGTTCATTTAAACGATTCAGATCATCAAATTCTGTATGCATGATCTGACCGCCGGTGGAGGAAAATGCTTCATTTGCTGTCTGATAGTGGCACGTTAAATGTGTTTCATCATTGCCGCCTGTTCCATCATCGTTGCACCAAAGACTTGCTTCCATATAAAGGTAAGGAATACCCTCTTTTGCAAAATAGTAGCTGTCACTTCCAAGAAGTCTTGTAGGAGACTGAAACTCAGTAACTTGTTCTGGAAGTGTGTAAAGGTCAAGTCCTAGATCATCTGCAATAAGATTAGCTTCGTCATAGACCCATTCACGAGTAAGCTTTCCGTCCTCATCATATTCACCGCCATAACCATAGAGACGATCACCGCCTGCGATGGAATCAATATTGATGCAGCAAAGCACATCATCAAGCAGATTATTTGTCATCAGGTAGGTGTAGACAAAGCAGCTTGAACCGGCATATGCACCATATTCTTCTGTGTCAAAGAATACAAACTGCAAAGTACAAGGTGTGTCCATATCATAAAAACGATGGGCAAGCTCAAGAAGAACTGACACTCCAGAGCCATTATCATCGACACCGGCAGTTGGCATGCTGTCATAGTGAGCACCGATTATGATTGTCTTGTCAGACTTACCTGGCTTAGTGACAAAATAGTTGGTTCCTGTAAAGTTAAAATGAGTAAAATCATGTGTAGAAACCTCATAGCCATAGCTTTCAAGCTGTGACTGAATCCACAAACCTGCATTAGTGACATTCTCAGAACGATTGTTTTCGTCATTAATTCGCTGTGGGAAATTCTGATAAATAGCTTCCAGATTTGCGTAAGCCTCAACACCATAGAGATCTTCTGTTTCATTTGCAGCAGATTCTGTATCTTGTGATTCACTAGATGTCATATCTGTTTGTATGTCAGCGCCAAGGGCAGAGGCTGGAGAAAGAAGAACAGCCGCTGACAGCGTGCAGACAGCTATTTTTTTGAAAAATGTGCGAATGCGCATAATGTAACTCCCTTCCTAATGTGGTATAATAAGTTAGGTACCTTGATACCAGATTGCTACGTGCTTTGCACTCCCGCAATCTTCAAAAACATTCGTAATCCGCTCATTTTTCTTCAAAAAATGGCTACTTACTCATGTTTTTGGCGAGTCAAGAGATCAAAAATCCTCTTGCAAGCGAGCTTGCATCGGATTTCTGACCTTTTGACCCTGGTATCATATTATCCAATTACATCGCGCATGGTATATACACCTGGCTCTTTTCCCTGCAGAAACTTTGCTGCCTGGACAGCGCCCTTTGCAAATACACCTCTGGAGAATGCCTGATGGTTCAGTTCGATTACCTCGTCCTCTCCTGCGTAAATTACATCATGTACGCCTACGATGGTTCCACCTCTGACTGCTGAGAATCCGATCTCCTTTGGATCTCTCTTCTCGCGTCTTTCACTGCGGTCAAATACAAAATGATATTCACCATTTAATGATTTGTTTGCTGCGTTTCCGAGCATGATTGCTGTACCACTTGGTGCATCAAGCTTGCGTCTGTGATGGCGCTCTACGATCTCGATATCAAATCCAGCGTCTGCAAGTACAGGCGTAATAAGCTCTACGATCTTTGCAAGTGTATTGATTCCAAGAGACATGTTGTAGGACTGTACAATCGGAATTGTTTTTCCTGTCTCCTGCACATGAGCAAGCTGCTCATCGGAAAGTCCTGTTGTTGCAAGAACTAGTGCAAGTCCTTTTTGTGCACACTGATCTAATACCATATCTGTAATTTTTGAAACGGTAAAATCAATCAGTGCATCAGCCTCTACATCACACGCCTTGATAGATTCAAATACAGGAAATGGTGTATCGGCTGCCTGCGTGATATCAATTCCAGCCACAACCTGTGCCTGCTCATCCTGTGCAATGATATTAGCTAACATCTTGCCCATTGCACCATTGCATCCGTTTAAAATAATACGTACCATCGTTTGTTCCTCCGTCTTAAGGTCAGTTTCAGATCAGTTTTAAATCAGCTTCATTGCCGCTAATTCTTTACGAAGCAGTTCCTTATGCTGCGGCTCCATCTCGCACAGAGGAGAACGTACTGCACCTGCATTCCATCCCATCATATTTAGTGCTTCCTTTACCGGAATAGGATTTACTTCACAGAAAAGTGCCTTATTTAAGTTCATAACAGACAGCTGAAGCTGACGGCTTAACTTTACATCACCGTTTAAGTAGCTCATAACCATATCATGTGTCAGCTTAGGCATTACATTTGATAAAACGGAGATAACACCCACACCGCCAAGTGACAGAAGCGGAACAACCTGATCATCATTTCCAGAGTAGATATCGATGCAGCCGTCTGCAAGTGCGGCAAGCTCTGCTACCTGAGAGATATTTCCGCTTGCTTCTTTGACTGCTACAATATTCTTTACATTCTTTGCCAGTGTAACAGCAGTCTGCGGCAAAATGTTAACACCTGTACGTGACGGCACGTTGTACAGAATGATTGGCAGATCTACGCTGTTTGCAATTGCAGTATAATGCTGAATCAGACCCTTCTGTGTTGCCTTGTTATAATATGGTGTTACAAGAAGCAGCGCATCTGCACCATTATTCTGTGCATGTGTGGACAAACGAATTGCCTCTGCTGTGGAGTTTGATCCTGTACCTGCAATAACAGGAACTCTGCCTGCTGTATGCTCAACAGCAAACTTGATACATGCATCATGCTCTTCATGAGTCAATGTGGAAGATTCACCTGTTGTTCCGCAGATGATGATCGCATCTGTTCCTCCGGCAATCTGAAAATCAATCATTTTTCCCAGTTCTTCAAAATTAACCTTGTCATCCTGTGTAAATGGAGTGACGATTGCAACTCCTGCTCCCTTAAATATTGGCATAATAATACCATCCTTTCTTGATTCAGGTAATACTCTATTCAAATGCAGCCACCAGAGTGTCTTGGGATTTCTCCAAAGAAAAAGCCGGTCACATGCGGCCGGCTCATAAGGTTTTCTTTTTCTATTTCCCTTAGTAGCTCCCCATCTGTGAACAGATGACAGTCATATACCTATTCGATATATGCCCAAGAACAGCCTTTGCACAGCCATTCTTTCGGCGCCAATGCCTTTTAGCTAACTTCCCTTGCTCTTGCCTGCATCCATCAGCCTACTCATCAGTAGCGCAACCTCTACCTTTTGTATGAATTTTCTTTAGTGTACATCAATTTTACAGTGCTGTCAACCCTTCTGTTCGACATATTCTAATTTACTTACGGAAACTTCATATGCAATTCGTTTCTCACTCTCAGTCTCGCTTATCTTTTTCATATACTCTCTGCTCTGAACACGGCCCCACACGCGAAGTCTGGTGCCAACCTCAAAAGTGGACACATAGCGGGCGTTTCGTCCCCATGCAATACAGGGAATATAATCACTCTTGCTGTAAGGGCGGTTGACTGCTACCAGAAGATCTGCGATCTCACGTCCAAGCGGTGTCTTTCTATACACCGGCGGTTTACAGATGTACCCATCAAGCATGATCTGATTTGTCTTCGTATAATCTGTAAATGCCTCCATGAAATGATATTCTCTGACAAACACAGAGAGCACAAGACGATTTCTCGTCCCCTCATGACGATTATAAGAACGAAACTGTCCGATTGCTTCCATTGTGCGTCCTCTGTAATCCTGATTGATATCGATAAGACGCTCTGAAATCATCACAGGGATCGTATCAGACTGATCGCTTAAGCGATTTACTGACAGCTCCATTATGTAAAAGCTCTCCCCAAAGACCTCATGGCTAAACTCAAACCCTGACACGACAACTCCAATGACACTGACTCTGTTATTTTCTGCGTTTCTTTCTGGCATTTTTGATTCCTCCTGCTTTTTATTCGCAGCTGCTGGTACCATAGCGGCTGCTGCATGTACTAGTTATTCTGCTAACTGGTTGTATATAACTTTTTTTGCAGCTAGTTATTTATATGTCTCAACACACGTACATTATAACGAAGTTATTTTCAAAACGCACGGAAAATGCTTCGCAGGATTCGCGGTCTGACCACTATTATTCGACAAAAAGCAGGCTTTTTTTCATCTTTTCTTTCCCAATTTTTCGGGTATTTTTCCTTTTTTCGACATATCTTTTGTTGTTACGATGAAAATAGATATGCCTAATGAAAGACATTTGTGATGAAGAACGCGAAAAGACGGGCTGATCGACTCAGTCCGCCTTTTTTCGCATTTGTTTGATTATTCATAACTATTCAGAACCCCATTCGCAAAATCGCATCTTCGATGCTTCTATTTTGCTCATGTGGTTACCTCGCCATATAAAATTGCTATTCTGTCTGAATGCAAGCATTCACAGAAAGCAATTTTGCATGGCTCTGAATAGTTACAATTATTCTTTGTGATTAATGTAGTTAATCAAGCCGCCCTCACTGATGATTTTCTGCATGAATGGCGGGAATGCCTGTCCCTGGAAGGTTTCTCCTGTCGTCTGGTCTGTAATGACACCAGTATTAAAATCAATATCTACCTGATCTCCTGCCTTGATCTTTTTGCTTGCCTCTGGACATTCAATGATCGGAAGACCAATATTGATTGCGTTGCGGTAGAAAATTCTTGCGAAGGTCTCTGCTATTACACAGCTTACCCCTGCTGCCTTGATTGCAATCGGTGCATGCTCTCTTGAGGAGCCGCATCCAAAGTTTTTATCCGCAACGATGATGTCACCCTTCTTTACATTTGAAACGAAATCCTTATCGATATCCTCCATGCAGTGCTTTGCCAGCTCTGCTGGATCTGATGAATTTAAGTAACGTGCCGGAATGATTACATCCGTATCCACGTTATCGCCATATTTAAATACACATCCATTTGCTTTCATATCTTCTTTACCATACCTTTCTGAATCGCCTGACCAGCTGTTTTTATGTCACAGTCTGCGAGACTTCTTTATAAAACGTCCTTTGGTCCGGAGATTTTTCCGGTTACAGCACTTGCTGCTGCAACATATGGACTTGCCAGATATACTTCACTTGTTACATCGCCCATACGTCCTACAAAGTTACGGTTTGTGGTAGAAACGCATCTTTCATGCGCAGCCAGAATACCCATGTATCCGCCAAGACATGGTCCACAGGTCGGTGTGCTGACAACAGCTCCTGCCTGAATGAAGGTTTGAACAAGTCCTTCCTCGATTGCCTGAAGATAGATTGCCTGTGTTGCCGGAATTACGATGCAGCGAAGGCCTTTCTTTACCTTTCTGCCCTTTAAAATCTCTGCTGCTGCACGCAGATCTTCGATACGTCCATTTGTACATGAACCGATTACAACCTGATCAATTGCGATGTCGCCTACCTCATCGATAGTATGAGTGTTCTCTGGCAGATGTGGGAAGGATACTGTTGGCTTTAAGCTGCTAAGATCAATAGTATATGTTGCCGTATACTCAGCATCCTCGTCTGCCTCGTAAACCTTATATTCCTTTGTGGAATGCTCCTTCATATAGGCGATAGTCTTCTCGTCTACAGGGAAGATACCATTCTTTCCGCCTGCCTCAATTGCCATATTTGCAATACAAAGACGATCATCCATTGAAAGATAAGAAATACCATCTCCTGTAAATTCCATAGACTGATACAGTGCTCCGTCAACACCGATCATTCCAATAATATGTAAGATAACATCCTTTCCAGTTACATACTCAGCCGGCTTTCCAGTAAGCACAAATTTGATTGCGGACGGTACCTTAAACCATGCCTTTCCTGTTGCCATGCCTGCTGCCATATCTGTACTTCCCACACCAGTGGAGAATGCGCCAAGCGCACCATATGTACATGTATGTGAATCAGCACCAATTACAACGTCTCCTGCAACTACAAGTCCTTTTTCCGGAAGAAGTGCATGTTCAATTCCCATCTCTCCTACATCAAAGAAATTTGTGATTTCGTTGCAGCCTGCAAATTCTCTTACACACTTACAATGCTCGGCAGACTTGATATCCTTATTCGGAACAAAATGATCGAGTACTAGTGCAATCTTGTCCTTATCAAATACTCCCTTTTTGTCAAAGCGCTCCATCTCGTGGATCGCTACCGGAGAGGTAATGTCATTGCCTAAAACAAGGCTCAGATCTGCCTCAATCAGCTGTCCGGCCTTTACCTCTGACAGCCCTGCTGCTGCAGCCAGAATTTTTTGCGTCATCGTCATACCCATAATCGAGTCCTCCTGCTTGTAAATACCTGCTTTTGCTGTGCCAAACTGCACACAAAATTTCAAAATCAGGCAGCTGCATGCGCAACTGCCTAATTTCCTGCATTATTTTTATTTTACTGGATAATAAAAAGTTCGTCAATGATTTTTCTTTTTCTTTTATATGTGTATATTTATTCGGGTTACTGTTCACGCGTCATGTTACGAAAGCCATTCACCTTAGGGCTATGCTGTAAATATTTGTCGTTGCGTGAACTGTAACTATTTACATCCCATACCCAGAAATAGCATCTAAGACCGCGTCTAAACTTTCTTTGCTGACTGTGTTGACCTGATCTGAGTCGTCCATGGAGACGTAGTAATATGCATCGTCTTCTGTTGTGGCTCCTATTGTCAGCTTTAAGGTGGTTTCTTCTTCGCCTGACTGGTATGTTATTGTAAGAACTGTTGCATCATCTGTTAAGCCATATGATTCTTTTTCTTCTTCGTCTGCGTAATAATCTGCGCAGTCGTTGAAGGTAAGACCTACCATGTTGACTAACAAATCATGAATATCGTCACTTTCGTCAACGCGCTGTGTCTTATTATCCTGTGTGAATACCCAGTGTGTTACATCAACCATTTCTACGGTTGATTCCTCTTCTGTTGTTAATCCTTCTTCTGTAGAATCTGATACAGCTTTCGTTGTCTCTTCTTCTGATACTTCACTTCCCGTTTCTGCTTCCTCGGTTGCGTTTTCGGTCGTCTCTTCCTCGGTTGCCGGTTCTTGTGTAACTTCCTTTTCCATATCAATTGTAGTGCCGTCTTTTACCAGCTGTACATCTGTGATGGATGTGCTGGTGATGGTTGGGAAGCTTTCCTTTTCCTGCAGCGCTGAAATATCGTTGCTGATATCTGAGACATAGCTTGATGCTATTGTATAAATATCATCTGAGCCTTCTACTTTTGCATAATAGTCTGAATTATAGCTGTTAAGGCTTCCAATCTGGATCGTTACCTCTGTGTCATCAGATCCCTTTGCTGTGATCGTGCAGCTTGGATTGTCCAGACCATACACTGACAAGTCATCCTGTACTTCCTCTAGCTTACGCTCTGCAGTAAATGATTTTAAATCACTTGAAATGGAAGTCAAATAACTTTGTGTGACAGGAAAGTGCTCGTCGCTGTCATAGCTCCAAGTCTCGTTCTCAGTGTCATAGCTGAATGCGAATGTTCCGTAGCTGTTTGTGTAGCTGATTGAAACAGGCTCTTCCATCTGGCTTAAATAAAAGGTGTTTGCCTCTTTTTCTGCCTTTGACTGCTCGGCTTTTTTTTCTTCATTATGCTGATTGATCAATACTATTGTGCCGTATGCGCCGCCTAGGACGGCAAGCGCACCGACTAAACCAAGTAGTTTTTTTGTATTCTTTGTCATATACTCACACCATTATGCCTTTCTTCTGCGGATCCATACAACCAATCCCGCAACAATTGAAAAGACTGGGATGATGATTATAAACAATGCATTCCAAATGCTGCTTCCTGTTACAGTATTGTAAGTAACTGAAAGGCTCTTTGCCGGAATTGATACGTTCTGAACATCATCGAAGTAAGATGATACGATGTTAATGAACTCATTTAAGTTTTCAATTCCAGTGAAGTTCCCAATCAAACTGGAATCAATCATGGTGGATGCTGAGATAACAGTCAGCTTAGAATCTGCTGATGGTGTCTCAAGCCAGCCATCTGTGTTTCCAACTGAAATGTCAGTCAGAACATCCTCAAGAGTGCTTTCCTCGGTAGATTCTGCCTCAGATGCTGCTTCAGACGTAACTTCCTCTGATGCATTTTCAGCTACACTTTCAGTTGAAGCTTCCTCTGAAACGCTCTCAGCGGATGTCTTTTCAGTTTCTTTTGTATCACTGCCAGATTCTAACTCGCTCTCGCTTTCTGTATCTGCTGGTACTGTCTTCTGTGCTGATGCTGCCAGAATAAACTGTGTTGCCTCATTGCTGTTTCCTTCACGAAATGCATTGTTACTTGTAGTTAAAAGTGTTGTCAGTGTTACATCTTCTGGTGTATTTTCTGATGCTGTCATACCTGCTACTGCACCGACTAAGATGCTACTTGTTGTTTCTACATTTGTGTCATTGCTTGTGATCATTGGGAAGAAATAGAACGCACTCTGTGCTCTCTGGTAATAGCGATCACGATCTCCAATATAGGAGTTTACCATAGTCATACCATAATCTTCCATCAGCTCATCGAAGTTTGTAAGCTCCTTATCGGTGACACCACGAAGCAAAAGAACATTTCCGCCCTGATACAGATAGTTATGAAGTTCTGTATATTCATCAGTTCCAAGATCACTTGTAGGATTGTTGATAATCAAAAGATCACAATCATCCGGCACAGATGCTGTCTCAAGAAGATTTAAATCTGATGTTGTCATGCTGTTTTTAGTAAGCAGCTCGCCAAGCTCTTGACTTATTGCTGACTCACCATGGCCTCTTAACATGTAAATCTTTTTATCGTTATCGGAGGTAACAGCTGCAACAGCACTTGTCAGCTGACCCTCTGCATCAAATTCTGATTCGCTGCTGTAGCCATAATAATTTTGCTGACTTACAATTATATCGCTAAAGGAAATTACCTGATTCTTTCCAGTTTCCTCGCATGATACAACAACAGAGTTTGCTGAAATTCCATACTTTGTAAGAATTTCAGGGTGAATAACAGGGTCTATATAGCTAACCTTTAACTTAGATGAGAGATCGCCATAGATAGAGATAAACTTTTCAATACGAGAGTCTATATTTCCCGTCTCTGCCACTACCTCAACAGTAACATCCTTGTCTAAGTCCTTTAATAATTCTTTGGAAGTATCTGAAACACTGAAAATTCCAGTTTCGCTCAAATCCAAATTTAATAACTTTGATGGAAGCTGTCCTATAATCAAATTTACTACTACAATAATTGCCAGCACAATTGCCGTCACTGCAAGGCTGAAGCTTCCGTTTTTCAGCTGCACTACAGATGAAATATTTTTACCTGACGGCTTTTTTTCTTTCTTTTTTTTGATATCCATTCCTGCCTGCTTTCCTCTCATTCTGCCGCTTTTTCGGCTTTTTTCTTACACCAATCTAGCGCTTATCTTAGCTCCATCTTCTCTTCTGGATTACCTGTGTGGTAAGGAAGATGCATGCCGCACAAATCGAGATCAGCTCCACAACACCCTTTACATCAAACACATAATCAGAAACAAAGCTTGTCATTACCTTTGCAAATGCTATGTTTTCGATCATTCCTGGAATAAGTCCCTCAAAAAGAGCTGGCTTTACAACGTAAAGAATAATTAAAACTGCTGCTCCACCGATCAAAAGACCAAACGTAGCTGCATTGCTCTTTGTCATTACATAGACAATGACGCAAAGAAGAACTAAAAGAATCAGACAGCCTATTAAAGAGGCAATTGCTGTATTTGGCACATATTTGGAAAGACCATTTGACAAATTGATCAAAAGCAGTGTAATGATCGTTCCAACTGCCGCGATGATGACACTCTCTGTCATTGCTGAGATCAGCATTCCAATGGCAACATAAGCGCAGCCGATCAGAAAATATACAAGAATAGTTGAATAGTCAACAAGAAAATATGCTGTTCCAGTGCTCTTAATGATCAATGGACACAGGCAAAAGATCACACATGGAATCGCAACAACTGCTGCCATTGAAAAGAACTTTCCTAAAACAATCTGTGTCACAGATACCGGTGATGTCAAAAGAAGCTGATCTGTCTTTGAATGACGCTCCTCTGAAAAGCTTCTCATTGTCAAAAGCGGAACAGTCAGTACAAATACGATGGCAGAGGCACTTAATGTGTAGGCAAAGTAAGGATAGCCATAGCTCATGTTATACACCATAAAGTAAATACCTGTCACGAGCACAAGTGCGGCCACAAATACAGGTCCAATCATGGATGTGAAATAAGATTTAAATTCTCTGTTAAATATTGCTTTCATTGTCATCCTCCTTATTGGCCTGCTTTGTCTGCTCTGCTTCCTTTACGGCCTCCTCTGCCGATTTTTTAATCTCATCCATCTCTTCTTCATGAGCCTTATTGTCGGCAGTCAGCTCCATAAAGACATCCTCAAGTGTTGCCTTTGAATATTTCATCTCATAAATCGGCCAATTTTTTTCTGCGCAGATACCAAATACAGCTTCGCGCACATCAGCGCCATCTGTACGTATCTCAAATGAGGTCAAATTCAGATGCTTATCATCCTCATTCTGCTTTGTGGCTTCCAAAACTGCTACAACATGATGAAGCTGTGCAAAGCTGTTCTTTGCCTGCTCCTTTGGCGCCCTTATGCTGATTTCAAGCATAGCATCACTATCCATGTAGTGCATCAGATTTTCTGTTGTATCACTTGCAACTAGTCTTCCGTGAGAGATAATTAAAATCTCATCGCATACGGCACTAATCTCGGAAAGGATATGTGAGCTTAAAATAACGGTATGCTCTTTTGCAAGCTCCTTAATAAGTGAACGAATCTCAATAATCTGAATTGGGTCAAGACCTACAGTCGGCTCATCAAGGATTATGATTTCCGGCATGCCAAGCACAGCCTGTGCAAAACCGACTCTCTGACGGTAGCCCTTTGAAAGATTTTTGATAAGTCTTTTTGCTACATCGACAAGTCCAGTCATCTTCATAGCATTCAAAATGCTCTCCTGACGCTTTTTCGCCGGAATATTTTTTAACTGTGCCGCAAATTCAAGATATTCCCATACTGTCATATCTGTATACAGCGGCGGAAGCTCCGGCAGATAGCCTATACAGCGCTTCGCCTCTGCTGGTTCCTTCACGATATCGTGACCATTAATTAAAATCGTTCCCTCTGTAGGGCCGATATATCCGGTCATCATATTCATGGTCGTTGATTTTCCAGCTCCGTTTGGACCAAGAAAGCCATAAATCTTTCCCGGCTCCAGACGAAAGCTTAAATGATCGACAGCCACATGGTTTCCATATTTTTTTACCAGACCTGTTACTTCAATCAAAGTCTTGTCCTCCTGCATCTCATTTTTGCAAACAGCCTTATTGCTGTTTTGCTATCGTTTGTAATGTTAGGCGTCAAATGTGACGACTCTTTGATAAATTTGTGTCCATTGTTTGTCCTCTTGTGAAGAATTATTGAAATTAGGTATTGACTTATTTCTAATTGAGTATTATATTAGACTTTAATATGGTAAAGCACCATAGTGAATCACTGCATCTCACCGGTCTTTGACCGCCCGATAATATCTAATGCAGTGATAAGGAGGTTTCTTTATGGGAAGAGTTTATAATTTTTCTGCTGGTCCAGCTGTGCTGCCAGAGGAGGTACTGCAGGAGGCTGCAGCTGAAATGCTTGACTATCAGGGAAGTGGTATGTCTGTCATGGAGATGAGCCATCGTTCTAAGGTTTACGATACGATCATTAAAGAGGCTGAGGCTGATCTTCGTGAGCTTATGAATATTCCGGACAATTATAAGGTTTTATTTTTACAGGGTGGTGCATCCCAGCAGTTTGCTATGATCCCAATGAACCTGATGAAAAATAAGAAAGCTGATTATATTGTAACCGGTCAGTGGGCAAAGAAGGCTGCTAAAGAAGCTGAGCTCTACGGCGAGGTTAACGTTGTCGCTTCTAGTGCTGACAAAACATTTTCTTATATTCCAGACTGTTCTGATCTTCCAATCGATGACGATGCCGACTATGTTTATATCTGTGAAAACAACACTATCTACGGCACCAAATTCCACACACTTCCAAATACAAAGGGAAAAACACTTGTAGCTGATATCTCTTCCTGCTTCTTATCTGAGCCGGTTGATGTTACTAAATATGGTATGCTTTACGGCGGTGTTCAGAAAAATGTCGGTCCTGCCGGTGTTGTAATTGCAATCATTCGTGAAGACCTTATTACTGATGATGTTCTTCCAGGAACACCTACCATGCTTCGCTACAAAATCCATGCAGATGCTGATTCTCTTTACAATACACCTCCATGCTATGGTATTTATATCTGCGGCAAGGTCTTCAAGTGGCTTAAGAAAATGGGCGGTCTTGAGGAAATGCAAAGAAGAAATGTAGAAAAGGCAAAGATCCTCTATGACTATCTTGATTCTAGCAAGCTGTTTCACGGTACAGTTGAGCCGTCCTCTCGTTCTTTAATGAATGTTCCATTTGTAACTGGCGACAAGGAGCTTGATGCCAAATTTGTAAAGGAAGCTGAGGCTGCCGGTTTTGTTAACTTAAAGGGTCATCGCACTGTAGGCGGTATGCGTGCAAGTATCTATAATGCAATGCCAAAGGAAGGTGTAGAGGCACTTGTTGCATTTATGAAAAAGTTTGAGGAGGAGAATTTGAAATGAAAAGTGTTTATTGCTTAAATCCAATTTCTAATGCCGGAATGAGCCGTTTTGATGATACATACTGCATCGCTGATTCGATTGAAAATGCTGATGCTGTGCTTCTTCGCAGTGCTTCTATGCATGAAATGACACTTCCTGATTCTCTTCTTGCAATTGGACGTGCCGGTGCCGGTGTGAATAATATTCCGCTTGATTCCTGCGCAAAAAAAGGTATTGTTGTTTTTAATACACCAGGTGCAAATGCAAATGGTGTAAAGGAACTCGTTATTGCAGGACTCATGCTTGCTTCACGTGATATTGCAGGCGGCTGTCACTGGGTACGTGAAAATAAGGATGACCCAAATATTGCAAAGACAGCTGAGAAGGCAAAGAAGGCTTTTGCTGGAAATGAAATTAAGGGAAAGAAGCTTGGCGTAATCGGACTTGGTGCAATCGGTGTTCTTGTTGCAAATGCTGCAAGTGAGCTTGGAATGGAGGTTTTTGGCTGCGATCCTTATTTAAGCATCCAGAATGCAGTTCGTCTCTCTCACCACATTACAATCGTAAAGGATAATGATGAAATCTATAATCAGTGTGATTACATCACCATCCATGTTCCTGCACTTGACTCTACAAAGGGTATGCTGAATAAGCGTGCTTTTGATCAAATGAAGGATGGTGTCAAGATCTTAAATTTTGCAAGAGATATTCTTGTAAATGATGCTGACATGGCTGATGCTCTTGCAAGCGGCAAGGTTTTCCGCTATGTTACAGACTTCCCGAATCCAGCTGTTGTAAATATGCCTGGTGCTCTTGTACTTCCTCATCTTGGTGCTTCAACTGAAGAATCTGAGGAAAACTGTGCTGTTATGGCCGTCAACCAGATTATGGATTATCTTGAAAATGGAAATATTGAAAACTCTGTCAACTACCCATCCTGCAGCCTTGGCTATCGCAAAAAGGCAGCACGTATCTGTGTATGCCACTACAACAGACCAAATGTTATCAGTCAGCTGACTTCTCTTTTTGGTGAGGCTGGTGTTAACATCAGTGATATGGTTTCAAAAAGCCGCGGCGAATATGCATATGCAATGTTTGATGTAGAAGCGCCTGTAAATGATGAATTTGAGAAAAAGTTAGAGGCAATGGAAAATATTATTCGTATACGGATCTTATAATGAAAAAAAGCAGCGATCAATCCGGTCGCTGCTTTTTTATTTACAAAATTTCGTCAATTTCTGCCTGTGTCATAGGCTTAATATGTGCCAGTGTATTTCTTGCATTTCTAAGCCTTGCAATCATTTTCCCATCTTCGAAAGCGACAGCTAGTCTCCCTAATGATACCAGATGAGACAAGACGCCAATTTCCACATCCTCGGCATCAAAAAACATTTCGCCGTATGCACCAGTGATTGGAAGAAGTGCTTCAATTCCTTTTCTGTATCGCTCCACGATAATGCTTCGCTGCTTTTCTATAATAGGAAATACTACCTTAATCTGCGCTTCCCACATTCGTTCTGCAATCTGCTTTTCGCTTATGTCAGGCCAAAAGGCCGTTCCATCGCTTCTAAATGTTTCTTTTCTTATTGACGCAATTGTTTTTACAGGATCCTCTAAAAATATACGCCCTCTCTTGATACATGCGCAGGCAAGCTCTGCATCATCTGGCACAACTGATGAGACAGCCTCTGCCAGATACTGGCGAAAGCCCTCTGTCTGCTTTTGCGTGGATGCCGCAAGCATCGCAAAAAGATATGTGTCATAATGTGCTATCTCTTTCTCATAAACAAGTCTTTTGATGCTTCCGCGTTCAATAATTGGTACATCTTCTCTTGTTTCAATCAAAAATATACAGCCTTTTTTCCCTTTGCCAAGAGCCTTGCTGTAGCCTTCCAGAAAAGTGTACCACTTCTTCGCCTGCGCTGCATTTGCCTGCGTTACCCAGAGGATATAATGGTTCATTATTAACTCTTCGCTTTTTGCAAGAAACTGCGCATATCCTATTCCTGGCCTATACTGCGCCCTTTTCTCCTGACGGCAATATTGATAAAACAGATATTCCCCCGGATCTTTGCCGCTATCCATAATAATTTTCAGGGAACGGTCTGAGTTTTGCCTTTCAATTTTCGATATGACCAGATCGCTCATTGTCTCATACCACGGGACAAACTGCGGAAGCTGTAAAAACAGATGGCTGCCTGACTGAACGGCTTCCACAATCTGATCAATGAAATGTGATGTATTTGTTATATTTTCCCACCATAGTCTATCCATTGTTTCACCCCGTTATTGATTCTCCATGTATTCAAGCAAACGGCTGTCAATTTCATCTGATGTTCCCATCATCTGGAAGAAGCTGTATCGTGAGAACAGATACTTTTCATTTACTGTATGACGCAAAATATTAAGCTCAAGAAGCTCCTGCATCAGTCCATTAATGACTTGTGTTTTCTGAACGGCAACCTGATTGATGCCTACGCCAATTGCCGCCTCTTTGATATCCTCTGCCGAAAAGCCCTCACTGTCAGCTGCTGAGTTTGCATTTTGGTGATACAGATACGCCATCAAAAGTGCAATGATATAGTACATGTTATCTTCATCAAGCTTAAGCGTGATCTCAAACTTTTCACGAATCTGATTCATAAAGGATGGATCTGAGAGCACCTTTTTAATATGTTTTTGTGTAACCTCATAGGTTGGTGTATTCCCTTCATCATATCCGGCATAATCATCCTTTTTCATTGCTTCAATTAAATTCGCACAATAAAGCTGAATCAATCCTGGAAAATAATTGGTGCTTGCTAAAATAAGTGATATCAGCGCCTGACGCTCCTTTGGAAAACGAAATCCCAGACAATAAAGCGGCTCCTCAAGAAGCTGTCTTGCATCCTTTGTGTGAAATGGTCTGATCGTAATTGAGCTTAAATGCGTAATCACACTATTATTAGACAATGCTGCATCGCGCTTAAAACGCACAATATTATGAAGACCTGCAATAACAAACTTAAAGCGGTCCATTCCAATATTTTGAATCTCTTTTAGAGCATCAAACGGCTTGAAATTTACTTTTGTACAGCTCTCGATAAATGTGTCTGCCTCATCTAACAAAAGTAACAGATAAGGAATACGTTCCTCTTTATCTTCAAGCAGCCTTTTTTTGATTGCCCTTGCTAGTACATCCCAGTCTGTCGTATCAATTTCTTCTTTTAGAACACCTGCATCATACAGCTCACAGCAAATCTTTTTAGCTGCTCGTTCATAATCCATGCCCTTGATTTCAATGTAAACTGCACGGTTATTATTTTCATCAAAATCAATATCCATTTTTGCCTTTTTTAAAAGTGCCGATTTTCCAAGCTGACGTCCGCCATAAACAATATTGACACCGG
>OLPI01000060.1_pt1 | contig 89390 bp, 84 predicted proteins | sample 1672361 | NCBI WGS metagenome assembly OLPI01 (sample SAMEA3136675, study PRJEB25190) | human gut metagenome
GTAGAATGAACACTTACGGGAGACACGATAACGCAAACCCTTAGAAAAAGCATGACTTAGCTAAAAAAATAAATAAAAAAAGATGAAAAATTAACCTTAGAATTTTTCAAATTCTGTTTGTGCTTTAGGCTCACTTTGTTTTGGAATTTGAGATTGTTGATTAGGAGAAATGGCTTCAGACACTGGTGGTTCATGTCTTACTTTTTTCATGTCTCTTGGATTAATCAACATTATATCGCCAATAGCTTGAACTTTATCAAAATCAATAGTTAATAAATCATTTTTAAAAGATCTTACATCATGTTCTTCTTCTGGAGCAACCTGAAAACTTCTTTTCATAAGGTCTCTGAAACCTACTTGTTTTTTTTCAGGTTCAATAGCCCTTACTTGCAATTTAGAAATTGTACCTAATCTAATATTAAGAATTACATCAGCCACTCTTCCGACATAGTGTCCTGTTACTGTATAAATATCTAATTCTTTTAAACTTGAAACTTCCACCATTTGATACACCACAATATGTAATCTAATTCGTGTTATACTTAAAGTAAATTAATAACTTTAACTTATTTTAAATTTATTTACTTGTTAATATAAATAGTTTATGATGTAACAAATTTTTAAGCAAAATAAGCCATAAAACAAGGAAAAATATAAGAATATATTAAAATAAATATTTTAAAGAGAATTCAAAGGAGACTATAAATTGTGGGACACAAGTAAAGATTATAGAATTTTAGTAGCAAACCATGCAAGAGAACAATATTTGAATATTATTCAAACTGCATCATTTAGAGGAAACTGGAATAAAAAATTAGCTATTGAAACAGCAAAAAACATGAACAGTGATTTTCAATCATTAAGTTACTCTTATCTTGAAGGAGATGATTTAGTTAACTCTCCAGATGTTGCAGCAATAATTGAAAAAGGAGAAAAAATTGTTGAATGTTTAGGTGGAGACGGATGGAACAAATCTTTTATAAGCAATGCTCCTAAAGAGGATAAGGAAAAAACAATTGAAAATGTAGCTAAAGTAAGATTCTTTATAGACTCTGTTTTAGGCCTTAAAGACCGTTTAGCCCTAGGTCCCATCAATGATCCGATTATTGGAATCGATATAAAAGTTGGAGAAATAATGAGTGTTACAAAACATCCCAATGCAGATTCCTTAATGATATGTAATGTTAATCTAGGAAAAAGGGCTATAACTGTAGTTACAAATGATTTAAATGTAAAAGAAGGAAATAATGTTGGTGTTTCATTACTTCCGCCACAGTCATTTATGGAAACAACCAGTGAAGGAATGTTTCTTGGAATGGACGGAAATATCTTAAAAGAAGTTGAAGGAAATCTCGGAGAAATGCCAAAAGGAATTCCTATGGATTCCCTTAATGAAACACGTAATCTGGTAGAAGCCTTTCTAAAATAGGCTACCTTAAATTTAATCCTATTAATTTTTCCTTAGTCATTTCTTCTACTGCATATTTTACTCCTTCTTTTCCTGTTCCACTATTTTTAAATCCTCCGAAAGGCATATTATCAGTTCTGAATGTAGACTGTTTATTTACAAAAACTGTACCTGCCTCAATTTCATTTGCACACCTTAAACCATCCCTAAAGTTTTCAGTAAATACTCCTGCCTGAAGACCATATTCTGTATCATTAGCTACTTTAATAGCTTCATCAACTGATTTTACTTTAATTATTGGCGCAACAGGGCCGAAAGTTTCATTTACAACAACATCCATATCTGGAGTGACATTATCCAATACAGTAGCTTCATAAAATGCACCATCTCTTTTTCCGCCAGTCAGTATTTTGGCACCTGCTTTAACTGCATTATTGACTGTTTCTTCAACCATACGGGCAGCATCTTCATCAATAAGTGTTCCCAATACTGTGTTTTTATCCATAGGATTGCCCATTTTGATTTTTTTAGTTTCACTAACTAACTTTTGTGTAAATTCATCAGCTATTGATTCATCAACAATAATCCTTTTAACACCCATACACACCTGTCCTGCATTTAAATAAGCACCGTTCATTACTCCTTTAACTGCCTTATCAATATCTGCATCTTTTAGAACAAGAAGAGGATCATTACCTCCCAGTTCCAAAGTAACTTTTTTCATTCCTGCTCTTGAAGCTATAAGCAGCCCGGTAGCTACACTTCCAGTAAATGAAATTTTATCTACTTTAGGAGAAGTTACTAATGCATCACCTACTTCAGAACCATATCCGGTTACAGTATTAATAACACCATCTGGAAACTCCTCATTTACAAGTTCGGCAAATTTCATAACTGTTAATGGTGCATTTAATGGAGGTTTGATGATTACAGTATTTTTACATGCAATAGCAGGAGCTATTTTATGAATTGATAAATTTAGCGGATAATTAAATGGAGTTATTGCTGCTACAACACCTAATGGAACCCTCTGAGTAAATGCAAAAAAACCTTTGCCGTTTATTCCACCATCCAATGGAACTGTTTCACCATAAATTCTTTTAGCTTCTTCTGCTGAAAGTCTTAATGTTTCAATTGAACGGTTAACTTCAACAACAGACTCATTAATAGGTTTACCTACTTCTTTTGTAAGCAATTCAGCTAATTCATCCTTATTATCTTTTAATTTTTCATAAACTGCATATAATTTATTTGAAACTTTAAATGCAGACATTTCTTCAATAGAATCTTTAGCATTAACTGCAGCATCAATAGCTAAATCCACATTGTTTAAATGAGAAACAGGAACTGTATCTATAACTTCCCCAGTATATGGATTTTTAACTTCTGCCAAATCATCAGCTGAAACATGTTTACCATTTATTAACATATCCATTTTATCACCTTACTTAATTATATTAAAAAAACATATATTTAAAGTAATTAATTAAACAATATTGATATTATGGAAACTGCAAGATTTGAAACATTCGCTGATGCAGTAATTGCAATAGCTATGACTGTACTTGTTCTAAAACTGCCCCAACCAGAAAGTGCAACAATTGGAGCTTTTTGGACCTTGAAAACATATTATATCGCTTATTTCATCAGTTTTTTAACGTTGTTCAATATATGGTACAGCAACCACAATTTATTCCAAATTGTAGAAAATATTGACAATACTGCAGTAATACTAAATGGAATCCTAATTTTTGAAATAACTCTAATTCCATATTTTACATTATGGTTAACACAGGACGCATATTCAATAGCTAGTGAAACCACCTTCGGATTACTATTCATTGCAATAAATATCACATATAAGATGGCAGTTAAAGCTGTTCATAAAAGTGATCCCTACAATGATAAACTAATAAAAGCAGATTATGACAACTTATATGCATTAATTCCATTAGCTGTGATTTTAATTGGTTTCGGGTTAAGTTACAGTGTTTTTATTCCTGGAATCTACATCAGCTGTTTAATTGCAGTTATAATGTGGATAGTCATAGCCAGAATACATAGAAAAGGTGTTGAAAATGGAAAGTGGAAGATTTGAAGCATTAATTGATGCAATTCTTGCAATAATAATAACAATCATTGTTCTGGAAATTCCAATACCTGCAGACGGTAGCTGGCAGGCTTTAGGAAAACTGCATTTAGAATTTATTGTTTATTTAATCAGTTTTATAGTCTGTTTTAACTACTGGAATTATCATAACAATCTATTCAGCATTGTAAACCACATTGATCATAAAGTTATCTGGTCAAGCGGAATTTCAATATTTATATTGTCTTTGCTACCATATTTAACAAGTTTTGTAGCTAATAACTTCCATTCATTCTTTGCTCAGTCAATATATGGGCTGGATTTCATACTGGTTAATTTAATTTATATTTATACTTCAGAAAGTTTAAAAAATGCAGATAAAGGAAATATTGCTCTGCAGGTAGCTCTAGATAAGAACTATGAATTTACAGCAACAATAGCTACAATCATAATTGGATATGTAATTGGTTATTTCTTCTATCCACCAGCAATAATTGCTTCCTGTTTAGTTGCAATAATTATTATCTGGTCTATACCACATATAATTAAGTAAAATATTCTGATAGGGAGTCTAACTTACCATTAAAGTTAGAAACTTCTTCACCTTTAATTTCACCAGACAAACCTGTGATATAATTCCTGTAAAACATTAAAGTCAGTAAAACAACTACAATAATTCCGCCAACCAATAAAATAAATTCTGCTGAAGTCTGACCTTTATTATCAACCATATTATCACCTAACCTAAAAACATAGCTCCTACAAAATTGGAAATCAGATAAAATATCCCATAAGAAAGCAGAGCTAAAGGTATGGAAAACTTAATTCCTTTTTTAACATTGCCATACATGATTATACTTACTATCAAACCAACCAAAACTGAATGAATTACTAAATAGATTTGCCCTGCAAAAGGAGCTACTGAAATCAGCTGTGTTTGTTTTCCAAAGCTTTGCATAAACTGGGAATAAACACTAACCATCCCCAATGCAAAAGGACTGGCTATTACTGCCGAAATTATTAAAAACATAACTGCCATCATAACCGAAGATTTCCTTTCACGTTTTAAAGCCAGCATATCCCTCAAATTATTTGAAACATCAAAAATAACATTAGCAATACTTGACCCGCTTTTACGGCTTCCCAATATTATTGCAAAAATTCTCTCAAGTTCTTTTGACTTTAATCTTTGAGCCATAGCCATCCATGCGTCATCAAAGTTTCTTCCAACTTTTATTTCTGCAATTGCACGTCTTGTTTCATCATACAAAGGCCCTTCACCATATTTAGAGAGATCATCCATTGCATTTTCAAAACTTAAACCAACTTTCAACATAGCTGAAAGCTGTCTTAAAAAGTCCGGAGCTGATTTTTCAATTTCTGCTGCCCGTTTTTCCTGTTTTATAAAAACATAAGTAGCAAAAAGAGGAACAGTTAAAAACGGTAAAAACAAATACAAATCAGATATTTTAAGAAATACAATGAATATTCCAATTACAACATCTGCAAACAAAATAAAAAATATTAAAACAGCTAAAAATTTAGATGCAACTATCTCAATGTCCCCACTTAGTAAAAATTCCTGAACTTTGGACAATTGCTTTTCAGAAAGGTTATTTTCTAAAAATAAAGATAATGAATGAATAATTTTAGATTTCATAAATTAAACTACAACTTTGAAGTATATAAAATCTTAGTTGTAACTTAAATCAATTTTTGAAAGTTTATTCAATAATCAAAGGTAAATCACCAATTATTTTTCCTTTATTTTTTTCAACAGCTACTGTATCTTCAAGCCTGACGCCAAAATTATCCTCCAGATAAATACCAGGTTCAACTGTGATAACCATTCCTTTTTCAATTACTGTTTTGTCTTTAGCTGAAAATGTCGGTATTTCATGAATATCCAAACCTATACTATGGCCTGTTGAGTGAATGTAATTGTCACCATAACCATATTCACTTATAATATCACGAGCTACTTTATCAATTTCACAGCATTTAAGACCTGGTTTAATTGCTTTTATAGCTTTGTCATGAGCTTCTGCTACAATATCACAAATTTCATTTTGCTTTTCTGTGTAAACCATAGTTCTGGTGTTGTCTGAACAGTAACCCTGATATTTTGCTCCCCAATCAATCAATATTGGCTGTTCTAACTGTTTATCCTGAGGTGTTGCATGAGGAAGACTTGAATTTGAACCGCTTGTTACAATAGTATCAAAAGAATTGCCTTCAGCACCGTATTTTCTCATTAAATTATCCAAATCCAAAGCAACAATATTTTCAGGATTTGTATTATTTAAAATATCCAAATCAACAAATGCCTTTTGAGCAATTTGTGTCGCTTTTTGAATTTTGGATATTTCATCAGATGTTTTAATTTGTCTTTGAGTATCAATGAATGTTTCAGATTTTATATTGAAAGAATCTTTGAATTTTTCATATGTACTGTAAACCAAACTTGGTTCAATAGCCAGATTGGAAATTCCTTCCTTTTTAAGTTCATCAACCATATCTGAAAATGAAGTGAATTGTTTAACCTCAATTGCTGATGTTTTATTAGCTATTTCCATATCCATTTTTGATGCATAAATAATTGAATCTTCTTTTATAACACAAAAAGCGAAACTAGTAGGTTTGTAATTTGAAATATATTGAACATTAGTAAACTGTGCAAGTAAATAACCATGATAATCCTTTTTTTCCATGTCCTTTAAAATATTGTTAATATGAAATTCATTCATTTCCATTTTTTTACACCTTCTATTAGATAATCATTATATTTTTCTAGTTTTAATATCTTTCAAAATATTAAACAACAGTTATATATATAATTTTTATTTTAAACTTATTAAATAGCATTTAATCTAAACACAGGATAAAAATACTTAATGAAAAAGAAGACTGTTTTTATTTCAAATGCTTCAGTTAATAAGATTAGCAAAACTGCACCAATATTTGACTTGAGCAGGCAATAACTAATAATAACAAATGACAGGTCCAGTTTTACAGGAGTTCCTTTACCCTAGGTGATTCTATGTTAAAATTATTTAATTTATTTAATATTGATGAGAAATATTTTGCAGATAAAAAAACCGTGAAAAAAAGATTTATAAAATTATTCGGAGGATTTTTATTAATAGCAATTCTAATATCACCATTTACATGGATTGGATTTTTATTTTTCTTGTTATTATTATTTGCATTAGGAGGCATATTCTTAATAGAATATTATAGTGATGAATTAGATGAAAAATATCACTTATACAATTTTAACAATTTTAGAGGATATTCTTATCAAATATTTGCGTTTACTATTTTAGGATTTTCAACCACATCTTTATCTGTGCTTATGATGTGTTTGTGTGCTGAAGTAAATATTATAAAATCCATTTTAATAGCAATAATATTTGCACTGCCCTTTTTAGGAATAGGGCTTAAATTTAAAACATTTAATGATTCCAGTTTAGAAGAAAATGGAGAAATTGTTTATGATGCAGGCTACGAACCTAACTACTATTGGCCAGTACTGACTATCTGCTGCTATTTAGGATACACACAATGCCTCTACGAAACATCCATAATAAACATGGCAGGATTACTAATATCCACAACAGCATGCTTCATATGGCTAACATTCCCTGACAAAATCAACAAATATTTACCATTTGAAAACAGGACCAAAAAAGGAGAAGCAATATATTTAGCAATAGCATTAATCATATTCTTCATATTACTTTACCAATTTACTACAATCCCATTTACAGAACTTACAGGAATTACTAATTAAAAAAAATAACTAGTAATCAACAAATCATGTTAAAAATATGAAAATGTTCAAAATAATAACAATCAAATAACAACTATTTATTATAACTCGTTGAAAATTTAGATAAAAATTATATATTTTTATTTAAAATTATTATATATAGTACATTATTTGAAAAAACTGAGAAAATAAATACCGGAATATTAATTGATGCACAAGCAGGATTTAACACAATACAGACCTGCATAATGAATGAAAAATGAGTTAAACTGTTTCAACAGTTATCGCAGTGAGTTTTGGTCTAATGGGTCTTGGTTTAAACTGTCTATCAACAGATACTCTCCGACATCCAATATGGAGTAATTTTAATAAAGCAGTGAAAAAAACTACTGCCAATTATTTATTTGAAATTGCAGAAGTTCCAGTTTATTAAGAAGGGTGTTAATATGAATAAATTTAATAAAATGTTAGATGACAATATGTTTTTTAGAAAATCATTTCTTAAAAAAGCAGCATTTTGGATGTATGCATTATTTTTTATGGCAATGCTCTTAATTTTTAAATGGCATTGGTTAACCGCATACTTCATGATAATATATATTTCATTAACCATTGGTCCAGTGTTATTTTTCTATTATCAAAGAGAAATTTACAAAAAACATGATTGGAAACAGTATATAACATTCTATCCAATAGAACGCTTTATGACTTTATGTTTTACTCCATCAACATTAGGAGTGTTTTTAATTGCATATTTATGTTGTTTCAATAAAATAAATGCATTTGTTTTAGCAATTATCTTTGTTTTACCTATGCTGGGAATCGGCTTAAGACCAAATTGTTTCAATGACAAAAGCAGAAATAACAACTCATTAGGTTATAGGCCATTTATCTATCTTGGATTAAGTATGTTACTATGTTATATTGGTTTTCCACAAGTAATTTTCGAACACAATGTTATTAATCAAACAATATTATGTGCAATAACCTGTTTGGGATTTTTAGCTTTAATTTTCCCAGATAAAGGAAGTAATTTATTAAGATTTAATAATAAAACCGAAAAAGGATTCTTATTATATATTATACTAATATTTATTGTATTTTTCATTGTGTTCCATTTTACAAATTCAGGATTTTACTTAAAAATTTATTTAAACACATGGTGAATTAATATGAACAAAAATTTTAAAAATTACATTACAATAGGAGTGCCATTTGTAATTTTTGTAGTGCATAGCTTTTTAAACACTTATCTATGGATTATTTTTTCAATAATTGGATTAATAATAACTTATGCTTATTACAAGCAATCAAAAGAAAACAAATACTTAAAATATGCTATGAGATTATATGTGCTAAATTTTGTTTTTATAATCCTCAGATTACTAATCAGGTATTTAATGACTTAAAATAACGATAGAGGAATAAATAATGACAAACCTATTTAATTTATTCAAATTAGATCCCAATAGAAAGTATTTTCCAAAAAAAGAAGATATTAAAAAAAGAGCAATCAAAAGTTATGGAATAATCCTATTCTTAGCAATAGCTACATCTAGTATCACATGGTTAGGATTTTTCTGTTTTCTTTTTTTTGTATTTGGAACATGTGGAGTATGGATTGTGGAGTATTATGGTGACGAATTAGATGAAAAATATGGATTGTACAACTTCACTAATTTCAGAGGATTTTCTCTCCAAATTTTCTCATTCATGCTTCTAGGAGCATCAACCACCTCTTTATCTGTGCTTATGATGTGTTTGTGTGCTGGAGTAAATATTATAAAATCAATTTTATTAGCAATAATATTTGCACTGCCTTTTTTAGGAATCGGCCTTAAATTTAAAACATTTAACGATTCCAGCCTAGAAGAAAATGGAGAAATTGTTTATGATGCGGGCTACGAACCTAACTACTATTGGCCAGTACTGACTATCTGCTGCTATTTAGGATACACACAATGCCTCTACGAAACATCCATAATAAACATGGCAGGATTACTAATATCCACAACAGCATGCTTCATATGGCTAACATTCCCTGACAAAATCAACAAATATTTACCATTTGAAAACAGGACCAAAAAAGGAGAAGCAATATATTTAGCAATAGCATTAATCATATTCTTCATATTACTTTATCAATTTACTACAATCCCATTTACAGAAATTACAGGAATTACAAATTAAAAAAAGGAGAATTAAAAAATGAATGCAAAACAAACAATAGCTATTATTATTCCAATAGCTATTTTCATTATTAAAAAATATATCAGTCTTTATATAACTATTCCAGTTTTAATAACCGGATGTATCATAACATATTATTTATACGCAAAATCTGATGAAGATAAATACTTAAGAGGTGCTCTTTCACTGTACGGGTTAAATTTCTTCTTTATCATACTTGGTATTGTGTTATATTATATGCTATAAAAAGCAATTTACTGAAAAAATTTTTATATATAAAATTAGATATGTAAAAACCATGTTTAAATTTACAAGCAATGAAGTGAGGGACTTAATAATTTCATTTTTCGTTATCTCACTTTCTTTTTCAATATTGTATACAGGTAGAGATTTCTCTGCAATGTACTTTATATTACCTATTGTAATGGTAGGTGTAGGTTTAGGATTTATTCTCCATGAACTTGGACATAAATTCAGTGCAATGCATTTTGGTTACTGGTCTGAATATCAGCTCTGGCCAGTTGGTTTGATTATTGCTTTAGCCAGTTCCTTTTGCGGAATTGTATTTGCAGCTCCAGGAGCAGTTTATACTTATGCAAATTTCTTAGATGACAGAACCAATGGTATAATATCTATAGCTGGACCTGTAGTTAATATAGTACTTGCTATTATATTCCTATTAATAGCTACTGCAGTTTATCCAATGGCATTTTTCAGTCAAACAATGCAAATCATATTCCTTGTCTGTTCACTTGGATTTACTATTAACAGCTATTTAGCTACATTTAACTTGATTCCTATTTGGAATTTAGACGGTAGTAAAGTACTTAGATGGAATGGATTAATCTGGATTGTTACAATTGCTATTTCAGGAATTATGACTTATCTTTCTATGACAGTAGGTGTTGAAGGCATAATAAAGATTTTAATAGGATAATGGACAATGGAAAATCAAGAAATAACATTTTTTAAAGGGACACATAGGGTAATACCTCCTTCAAAAACAATCAAAAACAATGAAAACAAAACAAAAATAGCTGGAATAACTCGTATAACTGAAATAACCCATTTGGACAGAATTGGAATTCCTGTTTTTTCAGCTATCAGACCTACTGCTCAGGATGGTGGAATAAGCATATATGGCGGTAAAGGAATTACCCCAGACCATGCTAAAGCTTCAGCTATGATGGAAGGTTTTGAGAGATACTCTGCTGAAAAGCAGGAAAGTGATGAAACTTTTATTGCAACTTTAAATGAAATAGACGGAAATTATATTGATCCTATTTCTCTAAATTTACCGAAAGATTTCAGCAAAGATTTACTTGACACAATGAATTTGGAATGGAGCATGTCAAGAGATCTGATTTCTGGAGAAGATTACTATATTCCATCTAATGCTATATACCACCCTTATGTTCCTGAAAATAATGTTCAGGGTTTATTTAAAGGAAATACCAATGGATTAGCTTCCGGAAATATTTTAGAAGAAGCTATTTTACACGGGATTTTCGAAGTTATTGAAAGAGATGCATGGAGTATTTTTGAACTTACCCATAAAAATTCAAAACAGATTGACCTTGAAAGTATTGACAGTGACAGTATTAATCAAATTCTTAATAAATACAAAGAAAATGGAATTAACATTAAGCTAATGGATTTAACTGCAGATGTGGGCGTTCCTACAATAGCTTCATCTGCAGACGATACTGTTTTAAAAGATGCTGGATTATTGTCTTTAGGTATTGGAACTCATCTCAATCCCGAAATAGCTGTTTTACGTGCCCTTACTGAAGTAGCTCAAAGCAGAGCAACACAAATTCAGGGTGCTCGTGAAGATACTGTAAGAGCTGATTTTGCACGTAAAGCTGGTTATGAGCGTATGAAAAGAATCAATAGCCAATATTTTGAAGACGAAGAAAATAAAATATCTTTTAGTGATATTGAAGATAAAAGCACCAATTCCATAAATCAGGACATTGAAATTGTTAAAGATGAATTAGCAAAAAACGGATTAGATAAAATATTATATGCTGATTTAACACGTCCTGAACTTGGAGTAAGCGTAGTTCGTGTTGTGATTCCTACAATGGAACTCTATTCCCTAGATAATACCCGTGCCGGAGACCGCTGCTTAAAATTTTAGATTCATATGGTTAAAATAATAATTTATACCGGATTATCACTTTCCTTTGATGAAGCAAAAGAAATATTGGATAATCACGGAGATGTTGAAGTTATTTATAAAAAACCCATCAAACGTGGAGATATCGGACTGGCCATTAAAGAACATCCTGACATTATTGGAATAATTGACGGTGTTTTTCATCAGAATTCTGCAGTTGCCCATAGAGAAATCCTAAAAGCAATTGATGAAGGAATAACTGTTGTTGGATCCTCCAGTATGGGTGCCCTAAGAGCTTCAGAACTGGATACTTTAGGTATGAAAGGAATCGGTTATGTTTATGAACAGTATGCAACTGGAAAAGTAACTTCTGATGATGATGTTGCAGTTATGCTTGACAGTGAAACTTTAGAGCAGTTATCCGAGCCTTTAATCAATATGGATTATACATTTACAAAAGCCGTAAAAGAAAATATCATTACTGAAGATGAAAAGAATGAATTGCTTTCCATTGCCAAATCCACATTCTATCCAAAAAGAAATTATGCACAAACATTAAACAGTTCAAAATTAGATGATTATACAAAGGATCGATTAGTTACCTTTATTCGTTTTTGCGAGGATATTAAAAAAGAGGATGCAAAATCTTTAATAAGGTATATAATACATGTGATAGAATGAATCTGGATGAAAAAGTTGAAAAAGTAAAAAACACACTTAAAAATCGTAAAGTTGCAATAGCTTTTTCCGGAGGTGCAGACAGTACATTACTTGCATATCTTGCATCTGAAGTTAGTGATGACCCAATAGCTATAACTATTGATAATCACATATTTCCTACAGGTTTTATCAAACACTGTAAAAAAACAGCTAAAGAATTTGGAATCAGACATCAGATTATTGATTTGAATTTCTACGAACATGAAAATTTACTGGCCAATAAATCAGACAGATGTTTTGTATGCAGAGATTTAATGTATGGGAATATTAAAAAGTATGCTGAAAAAAACGGTTATGAATCTGTTTTAGACGGAAATAATATAAGTGATCTGGTTTTGGACAGGCCAGGAATACTAATTACATATAAAAACAATATTGAAAGTCCTTTTATTTATGCCAGGTTAACTTCCAAAGAGATTCATGAATACTTAAACAGACACAGTATTCCATTTTCAAGATCAACTACCTGTCTTGGAACCCGACTGCCTACCAACACCAGAATGACCAGAGAAAATATTAAACAGATCAGTGACAGTGAAGATTACATCTATAAAAAAACAGAGTGTGAAATCGTCAAAGTTCGAAATAATAATGGGCTTGCCCTATGTGAAGTTGACAATTTAAATAAAATATCAAATGAAAATACATTAAAAGAAATAAACGCTAAATTAAAATCAATAGGTTTTAAAAAAGTAGCTTTAAATTTATCAAAAATTGATGATGATGAAAGCATTGCTGTTGACTATTCGGAAGGCAGTTTCGAATACCAGCTTCCATATACAATAAATATTGAAAATACAAAAAATCAGCTAAAAGATAAAGTAATTTCAAGCGATTCTAAAAAAATAGCTGTCAAAAATCAGATAATCTATGAAAACGGATTAATTAAAGGTAATAACTTCCAGTCAGAAGAAGAATGTTTAAATAAGTTTATGGAATTATTGCCAGATATAAGAAGAAATGTATAAAACTTATTTGTTTTTCATTTCTTCATATTTTTTTAAAACAATATCAGGCGTTTCTATATTTTTATCAAAACTTTCAGCGAATGTGTAATTTTTTTCTTCAGGATTATCAGTGTTTCTAAAGCCCTGAAGAACTAATTGTTTTCCGTCAATTTTAAAGCCAACACCATCAGCTTCAACTTCAATTAAATTAATCTCTATTTCAGATGCATCTTCAAGTTTTGCATCTGCTTTAACTTCATATTTTAAATTTAAGTTTTTATGAGGCATTAGCTCATTAATAGTTCTTTTTATAACAGATTCAAAAAGTTCTAAAAATTTTACAACCGGCGGGAAATCATTAGCCCAATAATAAGCAAGTACTGAATTTAAGACAATTTCATGTTCAATATAATCATCTTTAAGTCTTGCTCTAACACCAACAGAATTCCCATCTACAATTTTTATTACTAAAACTGGATTAAGAGCCATATACACCACACTTAATCCACTAAAGCTTTAATTAAATCACTAGCTCTTACAAGACCAATTAAATCTCCTTCTACACCAATAACTGGAATTTGTTCAATATTTAATGTTTTCATTTTTTTAGCACAATCAGATGCTTTAGTTTTGGAATTAACTACTTCCACTTTATGTGTACCGACATCTTCAACAAGTTTGTCAGTGAATTTTAAACAATTTTTTTCAATATATAAAACAGAAGTACTGTCCCAAGACCATTTATCTCCTTCAGTTCCCACTGTAGAGCTGTGTTCACTACGTTCTGAAATAATTTCTGATTCTTCAATAAAATCAGTTTCAGTTAAAATACCTACCAATTTAGCAGAATCATTTAAAGCTAAAACAGATTTAAGACCAAATTGTTTCATGGTTTCAAATGCAACATTTAATGGAGTTTTATACCAGGTTGTTGGAACTGTAGTAATCATAAAATTCTCAACAGGATCGTCACTTTCAAGTTTAATTAATGCATTGGATACTAAATCAAATGAAGTGATAATACCTACCAAATCACCATTATCATCAACAACAGGAACTCTTCTAACATTATTATCAATCATTTTTTTAGCTACATCCGCAACATCATCATCAGGACTTGCAGTAACTAAATCAGTACTCATTAAAATAGCTATTTGTTCTTCATCAGGATTAACAATTAAGTCTGAACGAGTTATTAAGCCTACTAATTGTTTAGTGTCACCTTTAACAACAGGAAGAACCGCTTTATCTTCTTTCCTCATTAAGTCTAAAACTTTCTCACGGTTTCCAGGAACTGAAACACTAACAACATTTTTAGACATGGCTCTTTTTACTAACATGATTAAACACCTTAAAATAGTTTATTAAAAATATAAAAAAGGAAATGTTGAAAAATTAGTGGATAACCAATACTGCACATTTAGCAGCATTAACTACTTTTTCAGCAACACTACCCATTATAAATCTGTCAAATCCGGATTTACCAGAACTACCAATAACAATTAAATCAATGTCCTCTTCTTTAGCTACTTCCAAGATAGTTTTAGCTGGTGAACCTTCCTTAATAATTCCATGGAATGTTACACCAGAAGTTTCATCCATTTCTTCAAATTCTTTTATATTATCTTCAGAACGTTGCCTAAGTAATTGGTTTAATTGATATACCTCATCATCTAATGGAAGCCCATTAACAAAATTATTTTCAGTGACACTAAGTGCATAAATATCAGCACCAGTAGTTTTAGCTAAAAATAATGCATGTTTTTCAGCTTTTTGAGCAAATTCTGACCCATCAGTTGGGACTAATATTTTTTTGTACATGTTTCCATCTCCCAAAGTAATTTGACTTTATGTTTTATATCAAACATTTTTAATATGAATATTTCTGTTCATAATATATAATATATTTTTCGTTTCACAACGATTTATAATATTCAAATAAGGATTTTTTGAATATTTTTTAGAAATAAATAAATTTGCATCTTGATTAACATCAATAATCGGCTTTTCAATATATCGATTAATCTCAAAATTGCAGATGTTAGTTGTTGCCGTTTTCAATAAATCCTTAGGATTCAAGTAATTCCTGTAATAAACAGACATTATTTTCAAGCTAAATTCCAGTTCCCTAAGCAAATTTGGTGAATTCAACATCAGATTGTCACTACCTAACAGAGGTTTAATTCCTTTAGAAAATATTTCATTTAAAGGAACCACACCAACATTTAAAGTGGCATTAGCTCTTGGACAAACTACAACATTTGAATTCTTAATTAATTCCAAATCATTATTTCTCGGATTTGTACAATGAACCAACTGATTAAAACCTGCATCTACTCCCCGTTGGATTTCGGTTTTATTGAAATCTCTTAAAGAATCATCCTGAAGATGCATGGATTCAGCTACATGGATTGAAGATATTTTACCTGCTTTTCTGCATCTGGATACTATCAAACTAGCTACTTCATCACTAATTTCGCCAAATCCACTTAATGCAATTCCATCAGCTAATTTTAAAAGTTTACGAATAGCTATTTTAACCTTTCTCAAATCAGGATCATCACCATAGAAACTATCATCACGTCCAAGGATAATTGGAGTTACAGGCAAATCTTCAGAAGCCTTTCTTAAAAGCTCAACACCTTTAATTCCCCCTTCCCTGTAATCAATGAAATGAGTCGTTCCTGATTCAAACATATCACTCATTGACTTTTTCATAGCTTCAATTATTTCCCCATCTTCAGCATTAGCTAATGCCTTATGTTTAACACCCTCTGGAGGTTTAACCATTTCTCCCAATGACAATCCATAACCTTCATCTTTAATTATGGAATCTCCAATATGAGTATGGCCATTTAAGAAAGTCGGACAAACAATTGAATCTGCAGCATCTATAATTTTACCTTCACAGACATCTTTAGCAATTTCTATGATTTTACCATCATCAATAACAATATTTTCACGAACTGGAGTCAAATCTTGTCCTTTTAATACAATTCCATCTTTAATTGTCAACATTAAAAAAAAGTTTTCTAATTTGTTTTATATATACATTACTTATTGAATGGAAACTTTTATAAAAATACAATAAGATATATTACTTTGGCAAAGGGCTATATTTTAATTAATATAAATACAACCTCAATTAACTTCAAAAAAGAAATTAGAACACTTTTTATACCTCCCAAAATATGGCCTTTATGCCTTTCTTTAAGCATAATAGGAATGATTACTATTAACTCACAAGAAATAAGATATTTTTACAGAAATATTATAAAATCTGGAAATGTATATAGAATAAAATATAATAACAAAGACTATGGTGAGTTTAAAAAGTTATCTGATGCTTTATATGAAAGAGATGCTCTTTTTTACTGTAATTTTGATTATGATTTGCTTGTTGAATCAGATTTGGAAAATAAATACGAAAATATGAAATTACCTCCATTTCCTGAAAAAAGACCAAAAGGCAGGATAAAAGGAAGCAAAATAAATAAAGAGGAAAGAGAAGGTAAAATTCATTTTGACCATAAAAAACGGGAATTTTTTGTACAGAAAGGAAAAACTGTTTTTGGATACTATAAAAGTATGACTGAAGCTTACTACTATAAAAAAAAGCTGATGGATAATAACTGGGATATGAATGCTTTAAAAACAAAGGTCACATTAAGAATAGATATTAATAAAAAATTAGATTTGAATAAAGAATATCCTGTTAAATTAAATTACTGTCCCAAATGTAGGCGTAAATTAAAAAATAAAGAAAAAGAATGTCCATATTGTGGAATAGACATTAAAGATTATTTATATAATAATTAATCTTATTCCCCATCAATATGTTCATTTAAAGATTTTACATTAATTTCATTATTTTGAACAGCTTCAATAGCATTTAAAGCAGCCCTAGCTCCTGACAATGTTGTAACATAAGGTATACCAAGTTCAATAGCTAAACGTCTGATTATATATCCGTCTTTAGCTGACTGTTTACCTTCTGAAGTATTAATAATTAAATTAATTTCTTTGTTTAAAATTGCATCCCTGATGTTTGGAGATCCCTGAGATACTTTTTTAATTTTTTCAATATCAACACCTTTTGCAGCATCAGCAGTTCCATTAGTTGCTACAAGTTCAAAACCTAAATTAGCTGCTTTTTCAGCAATTGGGCGTATTTTCTTTTTGTCCTGTTCTTTTACACTAATGAAAATTTTACCTTCTTTCGGTAAATCCATACCTGCAGCAAGCTGGGATTTGTAAAATGCCATTCCAAAGTTTTCATCTATACCAATACTTTCACCAGTAGATTTCATTTCAGGTCCAAGTACAGTATCGGATTCCGGAAGTTTTAAGAATGGGAAAACAGATTCTTTTACAGCAACATGGTCAATTTTTATTTCTTTAGTTAAATTAAAGTCTTTTAATTTAGCTCCAGTCATAATCCAAGTAGCTACTTTCGCCAATGGCACCCCAATAGCTTTACTTACAAATGGAACTGTTCTACTTGCACGAGGATTAGCTTCAATAATATAAACCATTTCTTCATCAAGCTTAACTGCATACTGAATATTCATTAAACCTTTAACATCCAATTCTAAAGCTAACTTAGTACTGTATTCACGAATAGTGTTAAGAATGTGTTCAGGAATAGTTTGAGGTGGAATTACACAAGCAGAATCTCCAGAGTGAACACCTGCTTCTTCAATATGTTCCATAATTCCAGCTATAAATACTTCTTCACCGTCACATAATACATCTACATCTAACTCAATAGCATCTTCTAAAAATTTGTCCACTAAAATAGGATGTTCCGGTGAAACTTTTACAGCTTCCTTCATATATTCTTCAAGCTCATTATTGTCATAAACAATTTCCATAGCCCTTCCACCAATAACATATGACGGACGTACTAAAACAGGGAATGTAATCCTTTCTGCAATTTCTTTTGCTTCTTCGAAAGAATTGGCTGTTCCATATGGTGCCTGATGAATATGTAATTTATTTAAAAGCTGTGCAAACAATTCTCTGTCTTCAACACCATCAATACTTTCATATGGTGTTCCCAATATTTTAACACCTGCATTAGCTAATGGCACTGCTAAATTAATAGAAGTCTGACCACCAAACTGAACAACAACTCCGTCAGGTTTTTCCTGATCTATAATTCCCATTACATCTTCAAAAGTAATTGGTTCAAAGAAGAGTTTATCAGAAATATCATAATCAGTACTTACAGTTTCAGGGTTGTTGTTAATTAAAATAGTTTCAATTCCTTCCTCTTTTAGAGCAAGTGAAGAATGAACACAGCAGTAATCAAATTCAATACCCTGACCTATCCTAATAGGTCCTGCACCTAAAATAACGATTTTCTTTTTATTGGATGATTTGAGTTCGTTACCTGAATCATATGTACTGTAATAATATGGAGTTTTAGCTTCAAATTCAGCAGCACATGTATCAACCATTTTATAGGACTGTTTTATATTGAATCTGTTAAGCAGGTTTCTAATATACTCCTCAGTCTGATTAGATAGAGTAGCTAATCTTTTGTTTGAACATCCCATCTGTTTAGCTTTTCTCAGGAAGTCAGCATCATTTAATTTTTCTTCAGTAACTTCATTTTCAAAATTAACAATGTTTCTGATTTTGTATAGGAAAAATTTGTCAATATTGGTTAATTTTTGAATCTTATCCAAATCCATTCCATCTTTAATAGCTGAATATAACTGGAATAATCGCTCATCAGTAGGATTAGCCAGATTATCTTCAGTGTATTCAACATATTCAAACCCGTCATGACCCATATCAAGTGATCGGATAGCTTTTTGGATTGCTTCTTCAAATGTTCTACCGATTGCCATTACTTCACCGGTAGCTTTCATTTGAACACCAATTTCACGGTTGATTCCTCTGAATTTATCAAATGGCCATCTTGGGATTTTTACAACTACATAATCAATAGCCGGTTCAAAGGAAGCGGGGGTTTCTTTAGTAATATCATTTTTGATTTCATCTAAAGTCATTCCCAAAGCTATTTTAGAAGAAATTTTAGCTATTGGATAACCTGTTGCTTTAGATGCAAGTGCACTACTTCTACTTACCCTCGGATTTACTTCAATTACCTTGTATTCTCCGGTTTCCGGATTAACTGCAAATTGAATATTACATCCACCCTGAATACCTAAAGCTCTGATAATTTTAATGGAAGCATCCCTTAATGCCTGTGAATCTTTATCATTTAAATTTTGAGCAGGAGCTACAACAACACTTTCACCAGTGTGGATTCCCATAGGGTCTATGTTTTCCATGTTACATACAATGATGCATGTGTCTTCTTTATCTCTCATTACTTCATATTCAAATTCTTTCCAACCTAAAACAGATTCGTCAATAAGAACCTGATTGATGAAACTCATATCCAATCCGTGAGTAGCTATTTCAATTAATTCTTCTTCATTGTAAGCTACTCCACCACCGGTTCCTCCAAGTGTAAATGCAGGCCTTACAATTACTGGATAACCAATGTCTTTTACTGCTTCTATAGCTTCTTCAACACTTTCTACAGCATGGCATTTTGGAATAGGTTCATTGAGTTTATCCATAAAATGACCAAACAAATCACGATCTTCTACATCCTTGATTGTCTGAATATCAGAACCTAAAACTTTAATTCCTTCAAGTAAACCTAAATCTCCAAGTCCTGTAGCAATATTTAATCCTGTTTGTCCACCCATAGTTGGTAAAATTGCATCGACTTTTTCTTTTTTAATAATTTCTGAGACAATTTCAGGAGTTAATGGTTCGGTATAAACAGTATCTGCCATATCCATATCAGTTTGAATAGTAGCAGGATTACTGTTAACAAGGACGGTTTCAATTCCCTCTTCTCTTAGTGATTTACATGCTTGTGAACCAGAATAATCAAATTCTGCTGCTTGACCAATTTGAATAGGTCCAGAACCGATTATTAATACTTTTTTAATATCCTTATCAATAGGCATTTTGTAATCCTCATTAATTTTTATTATAAAATGATAATCTTAATATTCATCCATCATCTGACTAAATTTATCAAAAACATATCTTGTATCATTTGGACCAGGCCCTGCTTCAGGATGGTACTGAATACAGTGAACAGGCAATTCCTTATGTGAAAAACCTTCAGGAGTTCCATCATTTAGATTTACTTGAGTTAAAACTAAGTCAGTCTCATTAATAGACTCTTTATCAATAGTAAATCCGTGATTTTGAGAAGTGATATACACTTTGCCGGTTTGTAAATCTTTTACTGGCTGATTTGCCCCCCTGTGTCCAAATTTCATTTTGTAAGACTTAGCTCCAAAAGATTTAGCTACTAACTGCTGACCCATACAAATTCCAAAAATAGGCAATCTTTCAGATAATTTTTGAACTGTGCTGATAGTTTCATATACCCTATCCGGATTTCCAGGTCCAGAAGTAATCATCAGACCGTCAGGAGAGTAATCCAAAATAGTTTTATAATCAGTATCATATGGGAACAAAACAACTCCGATTCCACGTTCCAAAAAGTTGTTTATAATATTCTTCTTAACACCGCAGTCAATTAAAGCTACTTTTTTGTTGGCATCCTCATCAAAAACTTTAATTTCTTTAGTGGATACCTGCGGCACCACATCTATATCAATAATACTTGGCTGAGCACGTGCAAGTTCTATTAATTCATTGTCAGGAATGTCTTCAGTTGAAATAGCTGCTTTCATTGAACCTTCCTCACGAATTTTAAGAGTTAAATCACGTGTGTCGATTCCGCTAATTCCAGGAGTTTCAAATTCATTTAAAAAATCATCTAAAGTTTTTTGTGGTGAAAAATTAGAAACTTCTCTGCAAACTTCCCTTACAACAAAACCTTCAGCTTGAATTTTATCTGACTGATACCATTCTTCACTTACCCCATAATTTCCCTCTAAAGGATAAGTAGACATTAATATTTCTCCTTTAAAAGAAGGATCAGTTAAAGATTCAGTATAACCAACCATACCGGTTGAAAAAACAAGTTCCCCTACCTTAGTAGTTTCATAACCGAAACCATCACCTTTTAAAACTGTACCATCTTCCAAAGCTAATTTAGCCATTTTTACCATTAAATCACCATTGTAAAAAAATAATAATCATCTATCTTTAATAATTATGATTTTTATATATTATTAAATTTATCATTTTTTAGCCCAAAATACTGCAAAAACATAATATTTATACGGAATTCCAATATAATTAAATCCTGCATTTTTCAAACATTCCACTTGAAAATCCACAGAACTTGGTTTATCATAAGTTCTTCTAATTTTAGCCTCGCCATAAGCTTTCTCACTAATTTCACCAGTATGTTCATCAAGTTTTAATTTAAAATAATCTTCAACACCATTATTAGGATTTAAAACCTGATCGGCATTGACAAAGTTTCCGCCATCATTTAATAAATCGGCATACTTTTCAATTAAAAATTTCTTTTCTTCTCCAGTTAAATGATGAATAGAAAGAGAAGATATAACTATATCAAATTTCGTGTCAAATTCATGAGTCAGATAATTATCACATATAAATGAAATATTGTCATTGCCCTCAAATCTTTTTTCAGCTTCTTTTAACATTTCCTCAGCCAAATCAATAAGAACAATTTCTGCATTGGGATATTTTTCAAGTAAAAATTGGGACAAAATACCAGTTCCCGCACCTAAATCTAAAACTTTCGGATTATCTTTTTCAAAATCAATACAATCAATAGCTACTCCATAGAAATCATCGAAACATGGTATTAAAGCTCTCCTTTCACTATCATATTCTTTAGCTTTTTGGTTGAATTTATTTACAACAGACATGTTTTTAATCACCAAGTATTCTTAAAGAAAAGTTTAAGCTTCTGCTTGAATGAGTTAAAGCTCCAAGAGAAATTATATCAACACCTAATTTAGCATAATCCACAATATTTTCAGTAGTGATTCCTCCAGAAACTTCAATTAAAGAATTATCACGAATATTTAATTTAATTAACTCGTTTAAAACCTCTTCAACTTTTTCAGGAGACATATTATCCAACATTACAATGTCTGCTTTATTTTCAACACAGTCAATAGCATCTTTTAGAGATTCAACTTCTATTTCAATTTTTTTAGAAAAACTGACATTTTCTTTAGCTTTTAAAAGTGTTTCCAAAGGAGTTCCAACACTGGCTATATGATTGTCCTTAATTAAAACCATATCATCAAGGGAAAATCTATGTGTATCGGCACCACCGATTTTCAATGCCTGTTTGTCAAATTTTCCAATAGCCGGCAATGTTTTACGGGTTCCTGCAATTATTACATCATAATCTTTTACCAGATTAACATGATAATCAGCAGCACTAGCTACACCGCTCATTCTCATAAGCAGATTTAGTGCAGAGCGCTCAAGCAACAATATTGTCCTTGCATCACCTTTCAAGCTCATCAGCAAATCATTTTCAGCTATTTTATTTCCGTCTTTTAAATTAAAAATTACTTGGACATTTCTAGACTCAAACATTTCTTTGATGATGTTAATGCCTGCTAAAATACCTTCATCTTTAGAAATAATATGAGCATTTACAATTTTATCTTCATTAACTACTGCTTCAGAGGTAATATCTCCAAAACCTTCATCCTCTTCAAGCATGTACTCAATCATTTTATCCAAAAAATCACCAAAATTTTAAATTATATGTTGATATATATTTCTATTATAATATATAATAAGTGATTAAATGGAAATTACATTTTTAGGAACCTCTTCAGCAGTTCATTCATATACTAGAAATCATCCTGGGATAATTTTAAAAGCATTTGGTGAAGTTATGTTGTTTGATTGTGGAGAATCTACCCAAAGACAGTTAATATATGCAAAAATAAGTCCAATGAAAATATCTAAGATTTTTATTAGTCATTATCATGGAGATCATATATTGGGACTTCCAGGGTTATTACAATCTTTGAATTTTAGAGGAAGAGAAAAGCCATTAAAAATATATGGGCCAAAAGGCATTAAACAAGTTGAAAATGCAATTTATTCTTTAGGTTACTGTAAATTTGATTTTCAAGTTGAATTTATAGAAATTAATAGTGGAACAATCGTTGAAACTGCTGAATATATAATTAAATCCCAAGAAGTTAAGCATAATGTAATTAATCTTGCATATTCAATAGAAGAAAAGAAAAAACCAAGGTTTTTAAGAGAAAAAGCCATTGAACTTGGCGTTCCAGTAGGTCCTCTTTTTGGAAAACTGCATAATGGTGAAGAAATTGAAGTAAACGGGAAAATCATAAAACCCGAACAAGTTCTTGGAGCTGCCAGAAAAGGAATAAAAATCACATATTCAGGAGATACCCGACCATGTGATGAAATGATTGAATTTGCAAAAAACAGCACTTTGCTAATCCATGAGTCAACATACACACTTGAAGATGAAGACAAAGCTAGAGAAAATTTCCATTCAACATCACAGGATGCAGCTACAATAGCTAAATGCTCCAACAGTAAACAATTAATATTAACTCACATCAGTACACGATATACTGATACTGAGGATTTATTAAAAGAAGCTAAGCAAGTTTTTGAAAATGTTGAAGTTGCAGACGATTTAATGACAATAGAAATTTTAAGTGCATAATATGAATATTATAGATATGTTAGAAGATCCTATTTCAAAATTAATCTTCATTTTAACGATTATAGTTGCTACAAGTATTATTGTAAGGCTTGTAGCTTATTTAATGAATAAAATAAAAAGATTTAAAAAAGACATTACTCTGATTTATCTTATTAGAGACATTATAAATTATATAATCTATTTTATAGCACTGATGTCCATATTGCAAATATTTGATATAAATCTGGCAGGAACATTGTTAAGTTTAGGAATTGTAGGTATTGCAGTAAGTTTTGCAGCTAAAGATCTTATATCCAATTTCTTTTCAGGAATTTTGCTGATAATGGGCAGAAGCGTTAAAGTTGGAGATACTCTTGAAATCAAAGAAATGAAAGGAACTGTAGAAACAATAAGCCTCAGATCAACAACTATTAGGGATGACAATGGTGTGTTAAGCAATATCCCAAATTCCATATTAACCAACAATACATATTTACAATACAATAAAAAAGAAAGGCACAGAGTAGATTTAACTATTGGAATAGGTTTGAATATAGACATTGAAGAATTTAAAACATATATTTTAGATTTTATAAACAGACAAAAAGGTATTCTAAAAAATCCAAAAGCTCAAGTTTTTTCAAAAGGCATAAATTTTGAAGAAAGCACATTGAAAATATCATTTTGGATAAAAGACTTTAATAAAAAAGAAAAATATAAATCAATTATTACTAACGAAATTAGAAAGTATGTTAACAATAGGTGAAAATAATGAGTGGGTCTTTACAAGATGAAATTAAACAATTAAAAGATGAAAAAAATGCAATAATCCTTGCACATAATTATCAGCCTAAAGAAATTCAAGAAATAGCTGATTTCCTTGGAGATTCATTAGAATTATGTATGAAAGCTGCTGAAATAGAAGATAAAGATTTGGTTATTTTCTGTGGAGTGGATTTTATGGCTGAAACTGCTTATATCTTAAATCCAGATAAAAAAATTGTAATTCCGGATTTAGAAGCAGAATGTCCTATGGCACATATGTTACCTGAAGACGAATTATTGAAAGCAAAAGAAGAACACCCTGATGCAGGAGTAATTCTTTATGTGAACAGTATTGCTGAAGCTAAACAACATGCAGATACTTTATGTACTTCAGCTAATGCACTAAAAGTTACTGAAAGTTTACCTCAAGATGAAATACTCTTCGGACCAGATAATAATTTAGGCAGTAATGTAGCTAAACAAACTTCTAAAGAAATTATACCTGTTCCAAAAGGCGGACACTGCTATGTTCACAAATTATTCCATGTTGAAGACGTTGAATTAAAAAGAAAACAACATCCAAATGCAGAAATAATTTGTCATCCAGAATGTAATATTGATGTTCAGGAAGCATGTGACAAAGTCCTCTCAACTGGAGGCATGTTAAAATATATTGCTCAAAGTGATAAAGATGAATTTGTAATTGGTACTGAAGTTGACATGATTACACGACTTGAAAGTGAAATTTCAGGTAAAAAATTATATCCTTTACTTGAAGGAGCTATTTGCAGCACTATGAAATTACATACTTTAGAAAAAGTAAGAGATGCACTTAAAAACGAAGAACCGCAAGTAACTGTTCCAAAAGAAATAGCTGAAAAATCCTTAAAAGCTACAAAACATATGCTGGAAGTATCAAAATAGCTAGAATAATTCTAGCTACTTAAAATCTTTTTTTAATCCATATCTTCTAAAAAACTGGATAAAAACAAATTCATTTCAATTTCTTCTCTTGAAATAAAATCATCTTCTTTAATTTTGGATTCATTACTTTTAAATGGGAAAAACTCTTTTTTAAATTTTGTTTTTAATAGCAGATTATCTTCTACTATTTGCGTTTCATCATCAAGATTATTATTTAAAAATTCCAACTGATTATTGGTCAAACCACTTATATTATACAAAATAAAACATTTATCACCAATTATACCATAATCTGCAATCTTAACATCCATTATCATCACCTGAAATTTTTCATAAATTCAGATAATTCTTTTTCAATTGTTTCAAGTTCCCTAAATCCAATATGACCCAAATCAGAGTCATAAATAATTAATTCAGAATCTTCAATTAAATTATACATTGGAATAGCATCTAAATTTGGAGGAAAGTACTGATCCTGATTTATTCCAATTATTAAAACTTTAGATTTTATTTTATTCAAATCCTTTTCAATATCATAATCCAAAGTAGCATCATTACAATATTTAACATCAAAAATACTGTCAAGCAATCCTTCATCTCCAAATTCATCAAATTCCACATCTAACTGATTATTGGGAATTTTGTGAAGAGCTTCTTTTGAAATGCCGAAACTGTAAACCGCCTGAGTAGCTAATCTTAATGTTCTTTCTAATGAAGAAGTATTGTTTCCAGAGTCATAATCTTCATCAGTTGAAATAATCTCATCAACTAATTTTGAGAGAATATAATTACGTCCAGCTACTTTATAACCGCTTGCTCCGGAAATAATGAAATCCGCATAGTCAGGATATAGAACTGCACAGGTTAAAGCTACAAAACCACCCATAGAGTTTCCAATAATTCCCCTAACATGAGTTATTCCGAATTTATCTTTTAAGAACTTATTTTGAAAATTAACCATATCTTCAACACTATATTTTGGAAATGAATTATTCAACCCAGTTGTTGAGGGACTGCAGGAACCCGGAGCACCTAGTTCAGAAAGTGAAATAAAAAAGAATTCATTTTTATCAAAAGGACCTCCAGCATAAGATAAAGGACATAATTTGCTAACTGAAGCATAATTTCCTAAAGAACCGTGACAGTATACAACAGCATTATTAATACATCCGTTATCATCGTATTTTGGAGTTCCGAAGGTCATATATTCTACAACAGCATTGTTTAACACTTCCCCATTTTGGAATCTGAAAGAATCCATAATATATTCTTCACGTTTTGAAATAAAATAATCGTCTAAATCCATAATAATAAATTTCATAATAAAATATTTAAACTAAACTGCAGTAATCTTATTTTAATGAAATATAAAATACTAGAAAACCCAAATTGTGAAGATGCTTATGGTTTAGTAGAAGAAGCATTAAGAAAAAAAGCTACAATAACCATATATGCCTGTTGCAAAGTTACTTATGAAGGAAGAGCATTAAGTGAATTGAATTGGGGAGAACGTATAATCCTAATAAAACCAGACGGTTCATTTTTAATACACCAGGAAAAAAAAGTAGAACCTGTAAACTGGCAACCTCCAAAATCCAAAACAAGAGGTTATATTCAAGATGACAATCTGATTTTAGAAAGTCATAGAAGAACACCTAAAGAACTATTAATCGTTGAAATCAGGAAAGTCCAATACATAACTTATGCCAATATTGAAGACTTCGAAGAACTTGAACAGGCAGGTTATGAAAAAGATATGGGGGATATGATTATGGAAAAGCCCCATATGATTGAAGAAGGCTTTAAACCAACAGCAAGAGAATACAGTGTTGAACATGGATTTATAGATATTTTAGGAAAAGACCGTGACAATAACTTAATGATTTTAGAGTTGAAAGCACGTAAAGCAGGAGTAAGTGCTGTAAAACAACTGAAAAGATACCTTACTGACTTTGAAGATGATGACAATGACTATTTAAAAGAATGTCGCGTTCAAAAAAAGAAAATTCGAGGATTGCTTGTAGCTCCGTCACTTGGAAACGATGCTGAAGAATTACTTGAAAAAGAAGGAATTGAATTTGTTGCAGTAGAACCTCCAAAAGAGTTAAAAAGAGATAAAAAAGTAACATTAGATGCTTTTTAGCTTAAAGATTTCTCAATTCTTTTTAATTCATCAACATAATATTTTTTAGTATGTAAATTAGCCGGAATTGAATTGGTTACATGACACTCTTTTTCTAATTTGAAAATGAGATAATCTTCAGTATCTAAAGAAATAGAACCATCATCACTTAATAATTCCAAATTATCCAATTCTTCAAGAATATTTTCATATTCTTTTTGCTCCAAAGCAATAACATCATCCAAATCCATTTTTTGAATTTTAGGATTTAATTGTAAAGCAATAGCTACAAATCCGTTAACAGTTTTATTATCAATGTCAAACTCGGATTTTCTAATTTCATCCATGCTTAATTTAACATGATGTAATGTAGCCTTAGTAACAGGAACTTCCTTAGATAATCCAATTTGATTTATTTCATAATGATTTTTCCAGCTACCCACTTTATAAATTGCATAATTTATATTATCAAAGTTTATAATTTCAGGTTTTTCCATACTATCACACTTACATATTATTTATATTTCACTAATTAAAAAACATTTAGTTTTAAATATTATAAATAATAAAAGTTAAATTTAATGGAGGTTAGGCTGTGAAAAAATGTCCCGAATGTGGAAATCCTAGTTACGATGGTGCACCTGCATGTGGGAACTGTGGATATAAATTTCCAAAAATGAAACCCTCAGCTCCTAAAAAGGAAATATTTGACAAAGCTCCTGAAAAAAAGAAAAAACAATTTAGTGACGAAGAAAGTACAATTGAAATCATTAAAGAAAACAGAATCCTTATTGGAGCAATTATACTTATTACAATAATCGTCATCTGTGGAATTGTCATTACAGGACCAAATAATAATAACCAAACTGCACAAAGTGGAGATATGGTTAAATTTTCTGAAGCAGGATTTTCTTTCAGCTATCCAAGCAGTTGGAATGAAGTAAATGGAACTGACAGTGACCATGAAGGTTCCGTCTTCTTTAAAAATGAAAATGGCACTACTATTCAATATTATAACGTGTCTAATGATTCCACATCATTAAAAGATATAACTCAAGATAGAATTAGTTATGCTCAAGAAAATGGTGATTATATAGATACAGTTCAAACAATAACATTAGATGGTAGAAACGCTTCAGATGTAATTTTAGAACAATCCAGTGGAAATTACACCCGATACGTATCATTATTCAGTAATGGAGAATTATATGTATTTAAAATAAGTGGCGATTCATTAAATGCCATTAATTCTAGTGATATTAATGCTGTACTTCAAACCGCAGATATTGCATAAGTATGAATCATTTCATACTTTTTTCTATTTTTTAAAGTGTTTAAAATGAAAATTAAAATTGCACTATGTCAAATTAATGTAGTTGACAATAAAGAAAAAAACATTGAAAATGCTACATCTATGATTTTAAAAGCTGTTAAACAAAATGCTGATTTTATTGTTCTTCCTGAAATGTTTAACTGCCCTTATTCCAATGAAAAATTCATAGAATATTGTGAAGAAGAAACAAACAGTCTTACATTATCCAAAATAGCCAAATTAGCTGATGAAAATAATACTTATATTTTAGCAGGATCCATTCCTGAAAAAGAAGACTCAAAAATCTTTAATACAAGCTATTTATTTGATAAAAATGGTGAAATAATAGCAAAACATAGAAAAATGCATTTATTTGATATTGATGTTAAAGGAAAAATCTATTTTAAAGAATCTGATACATTAAGTTCAGGCAATAAATTCACAATAGCTAAAACAGAATTTGGAAATGTAGGTATTGGAATCTGTTATGATATACGTTTTCCGGAACTGGCCAGACTAATGGTTAATGCCGGAGCTGAAATCTTATTTTATCCAGGAGCATTTAACATGACAACAGGACCTGCTCACTGGGAGCTTACATTTAGAGCCAGAGCTCTGGATAATCAGGTTTATTGTGTTGGCGTTGCACCTGCACTAAACAGAGATGCCAGCTATCACAGTTACGGCCATTCAATTATTACAAATCCATGGGGAGAAGTAATTACTCAGCTAGATGAGAAAGAAAACTTAAAAATCGTTGAAATAGATTTAGATGAAATAAAAAAAGTAAGAGAGGAACTTCCCCTTTTAAAAAATAAAAGAAATGATTTGTATAAGATTAATTTAATTTAGCTAATCTTTTTTCAAACCAATCTTCTTTTCCGGGTTTTTTCTTAGATAAAACTTCAATTGCTTTATTTAAAATCCTAATTTCATTTTCCAAATCATTATTTTTCCTATAAAGAATACATAATCTTTTATAAGGAGCATCTTTTGGCTGTTCTTCAGTCACATACTGTTCATATTCTTTAATAGCTTTTTGAACATTGGTTTTTTCCATTTCCTTAATTGTGCTTATTGGTTTTACTTTTGATAAAGTTTCACCTGATGCTTTTGCTTTTTTAGCTTTTTCAGCTTTTTTAAGTGCTTTATTACATGATTTTTTAAAGTCTTTATCCTTTTCATTACGCCTTGCATCTTTAATTAAATCAATAGATTCATCAGAAGCTAAATCTCCCAATGCATAAATAGTAGCTAATCTGACACCCCAGTCTTCATCTTCAAGTCCTTTAGCTATTGTATATAATTCATCATGTGCCTGAAGCTCCCCCAAAGCTCTGATAGCTGTTTTTCTTACACCAAAATCATCATCTTCCACAGCACTTGCAAAATAAGGAATAACTTTTTCATCTTTAGTTTCTTTAAGAGCAAATGTTAAAAAACGTTTATTTTTGCCTTCTGATGCCTCAAATTTTTCAATTAATTTATCCCTGGCAACTTCCCCCATATTACCTAAAATTTCAGCTGCTTTAAATCTTATTTGAGCATTATCATCAGTAGTTGCTTCAATTAACGGATCAATAGCTTCAATATCAGTTACACCAATTAAATCATTAATCGCTTCCTTTCTTACACTTACATCATCATTTGAGAGATTGTCAATAGCTTCCTTTAAAATTAAATCAGACATTTTATATCTCCTAAAAGTTTAAAACTTATATTAATAATAAATTAGTTTTAGTAAATATATAATCTTTAAGATAAAAGTTGAGATAAAAATGATAACTGAGCAAACAAAAAGCTATTCAAAAAAACAGATATATAAAACCCTACATCCATGGGTTAGACAATGGTTTGATGAAACTTTCGAAGATTTTACTCCTGCTCAGAAAAAATCAATTGTAGATATTCACAAAGGGAACAATATTTTAGTTTCATCACCTACAGGATCAGGAAAAACATTAACTGCTTTTTTATCCATACTTAGTGAACTAACAACCCTTTCTCAGAAGGGAAAACTTGAAGATAAAGTTTATTGTATCTATATTTCACCACTGAAAGCTTTAGATAATGATATTGAAAAAAACCTGGAAGAACCTCTTAAAGGTATTGAGAAAATTGCAGGCAAGGATTTGGGAATTAGAAAGGCCGTCAGAACAGGTGATACAACCCAATATCAAAGACAGAAAATGCTTAAAAAGCCTCCACATATCCTAATTACCACTCCTGAAACTTTATCTATTTTACTTGTAGCTCCAAAGTTTAGAGAAAAATTAAGTAATGTAAAATATGTTATAATTGATGAAATACATTCACTTGCTGAAAACAAACGTGGAGTGCATTTAAGTTTATCACTTGAACGTTTACAGCATTTAATCGGACAGTATACCAGAATCGGACTTTCAGCTACAGTCAGTCCTCTTGAAGAAGTAGCTAAATTTCTTGTAGGTTATGAATATGGAGTTGAGCGGGACTGTAAAATCATCAATATAAACTATCTTAAAGACCTTGATATGAAAGTTCTTTGTCCAGTCAGTGACATTATGCTGGCTGACAGTGAAGATACCCGCCTTGGAACATATAACTTGTTGGATGATTTGATTCAGGAAAATAAAACCACACTTGTCTTTACAAATACAAGAAGCGGAACTGAACGTTTTGTTTATAATCTTAAAAAAATGTTTCCAAAAAATTATAATGATGGAAATATAATGGCTCATCACTCCTCACTTTCAAAGGAAGTTCGTCTGGCAACTGAAAACAAATTAAAAGAAGGAAAACTTAAAGTTGTAGTTTCATCAACATCTCTGGAACTGGGAATAGACATCGGATATATTGATTTGGTTGTTCTTATCAACTCTCCAAAATCCGTTTCAAGAGCTCTTCAAAGAATCGGAAGAAGCGGACACAAACTAAATGAAAAATCCACCGGAAGAATTATTGTAACAAATCGTGATGATCTGGTTGAATGTTCTGTTTTATTAAAAGATGCAAAAGAAGGCAAAATTGATAAAATAAACATTCCTCAAAACTGTTTAGATGTTCTGGCCCAGCACATTTACGGAATGAGTATTGAAAATCCATGGGACATTGATTATGCATATGATGTAATCAGAAAAAGCTATTGCTACAAAAATTTAACCAGAGATGATTATGAAGATGTTTTAAGCTATATGGCTGGAGAATATGAAGAACTTGAAGAGAGATATGTCTATGCTAAAATCTGGATAAATTATAAGGAAAACACCTTTGGTAAACGGGGAAAACTAGCCAGAATGTTATATTCAACAAACATCGGAACAATCCCAGACAGTTCAGGAGTTTTAGTTAAATGTGATGGTGAAACTGTTGGAAAAATAGAAGAAGACTTTATGGAAAGACTAAAAAAAGGAGATACTTTTGTTTTAGGCGGACGAACATACCGTTTCAATTATGGAAAAGGAATGACAATAAATGTTTCGCCGGCAAACGGACCTCCAACAATTCCTTCCTGGTTTTCACAGCAGTTACCATTATCTTTTGATTTGGCTATAGATATTCAGAGATTTAGAGCCCATATGGACACAAGATTCAGATACGGAAAAAGCAAACATGAAATTATGGAGTTTATATATGATTACCTGTATGTAGATGATTTTGCAGCCAATTCAATTTACGAATATTTTGTAGAACAGTACACATATGCCAAAATACCGAGCAATCAGAGATTATTGATTGAATACTATAAAGGATTTGGTGACAGACGCTTTGTAATATTCCACAGTTTATTTGGAAGAAAAGTAAATGATGCACTTTCAAGAGCAGTAGCTTACATTGTTGCACGACAATACAATACAAATGTTACAATATCCATCTCAGACAACGGATTTTACTTAAGTGCAGAAGGAACACTTGGAGGGTTAGAGGCATTCAGACAGCTAACTCCAGAAAACTTTAAAAATATCCTAACACAATCATTAAATAAAACAGAAACATTAGCCAGCAGATTCAGACATTGTGCAGGCAGGTCACTAATGACCCTTAGACATTATAAAGGTGAGGCGAAATCTGTTGGACGCCAACAAGTAAGAGGAAAAATACTGCTTAAATTTGTTCAGGAAATGGATAATGATTTTTCGATTCTAAAAGAAGCTAGAAGAGAAGCTTTAGAAGATTATATGGATGTCAATAATGCACTTAAAGTTATCGAATGGATATCTTCCGGACAGATGGAAATCAAAACAATAAACACAATTATTCCAACACCTTTTGCATTTAATTTAGTTTCACAAGGGTATTTGGATGTATTAAACCAAAATGATAAAGCAGAATTTACAAAAAGAATGCATAAAGCTGTTTTAGAACAAATAAAAGAAAAATTAAAAGAAAGCGATTTATAAAAAAGTGATAATATGAAAACATTAATTGTATATTATTCAAGAACACAGCAAACTGAAAAAATAGCTAAAGCTATCCAAAAAGACCTGAATTGTGACATTGAAGAAATTACAGCTGAAAAAAAATATGACGGAATCATCGGATACATAAAAGGAGGATTTGATGCAGGTGCAAACAGAGTTTGTGAAATCAATAAAGTAACTAAAAACCCTGAAAATTATGATTTGGTTATAATTGGAACCCCTGTTTGGGCAGCAACAATGGCAACACCAATATACAGCTATTTAAAAGAATACGGCAATCAAATCAAGAATTTAGCTAGTTTTTGTACATGCGGCAGCAGCGGATATGAAAAAACATTAAATAAAATAGCTAAAACAACTGGCAAAACTCCAATAGCTACAATGTATTTAACAAAAGATGAAATGGAAAATCCTGAAGAAAAAATAAATAACTTTGAAAACAAAATTAATAACAGGTGATAAAAATGACTAAATGGGGACCAGTATTTCTTGGTTTTATCCTTGCAGTAATTGTAAAATCATTCTTTGCACATTATGAATTTATAGGATTGCTTCTTGTTGGATTTATAGTAGGATACATATGTCATGACGGAGCAATAAGCGGAATGTGGAATGCTGCAGTTGCAGGAGCATTTGGAACCATAGTAGCTGCAATATTATTTGTTATAATTGCAACCTTTGGAGGAGCACTATTTGGAATCTTTGGAGGTTTGGTTGGATTTACAGTATCCGGAATTACAACCGTCTTCATAGTTTTAGGATATTTAATATACTATGCAATAGTCATGGGTATTGCTGGTGGTGTTGGAGGATTACTTTCTTCTAAAAAATAAGGGGAAAAATATATGGATTTTAAAAATTTTATTGATTGGAAATCATTTATAATGGGTGCTGCATTTGCTTCATTTATCTGTGTTGTTGCAGCACAATATCAATTAGACTGGTTATATGCATTTGCAGCTATTGGTCTGCTTTATGTAGGTTATAAAGCTAAAAATATGAAATGGGGTGCTATTTTAGGTGCAATAGCAGCAACACCATTATTTGTACTTGCAGCATATGGTGTTTTTGGACCTCTTTCAGACAGTTCTGTTGATCCACAGGTAACTATGTTGATTACACTTATTGTAGTGCTTATAGTTGGAGCATTAGTTGGTTTTGTTGGAGCATACACTTACAGAAACAGACAAAGAGCAATTGCTGCAAAAGAAAAACAAGCAAAAATAGGTAAAAATAAAAAAGGAAAAAAATAATCTTAAGTTATTATTTTTTCCAATTCTTCTTTTTTAATCGCATTTTTAATTTCAAGGGCTATTCTTCTACCCATACTCATAGGTTTTCCATAAGTCAGATAACTGTAAGGTGAACCTCCCATAAATGTATTGGTTCCGCCATCAGTTCTGGCACTTATTTCAAAACAGATCACTTCTAAATTATCATTCACTAAAGTTTGCATACAGAACGGACCATTCAATCCAGGAGCAACAAGTTTTTTAGCACTTTCCACCAATTTATCAGCCATTTCAAATACTTGAGGAAGTAATGATTCCCTAATAACTGCCGGATGATTACCAGTAACTACATAAGAAGGGCTTAAATCAATATCCAATTGATCTTTTGCAGGCATTCTTACAAAACCATCAATACTGGATTCATATCTTGTATCCATACCTAATAATTCAACCTTATCTTCCAATGCGGAGTAGAAATAATGTATACAGTAATTACATCCGGAAACATATTCTTCAATATGTGCATTAGCTACATCTGAGTCTTCCAGCCATCCGCGAGCTTTCATGGCATCTATTTTTTTATTGAATTCTTCAGGAGATGATGCTACAAAATAACCTCTTCCTCCCCTTGCACCAGGGAATTTAACCATAACCGGACGGTCAATTTCTGAAGGACTATCATATTTGTAAGGTATTCTTACTTCACCTTCAACAAGAAGTGCTCTTTCCTTGTCTCTTTCAGCTTCCCACCTTAAAATATCCCTATTACCAAACATAGGAACATTAAATTTATCTTCAACATTTTCAAGACCTGCATATGCTACAAATGAACCATGAGGTATAACAATAGCATTCATATCTCTAAGCTTTTGTTGAACATCCTCATTAACAATGTCCTTAAATTTATCAACAATTATATATTCATCTGCAACATCAAAACGTTGGTAAGGTACTTCCCTTCCTTTTTCACAAACAATAGCTGTTCTGAAACCTTCTTCTTTTGCACCTTGTAAAATATGCAAAGAAGTGTGACTTCCAAGAGTAGCTATGGTTATATTATCTTTGTCGTAATTATTCAATATCTCTAAAATATCTTCAAGTTTAACTTCGCCCATTTTAATATCTCCTCAAAGAATTGATATATAATAGTATATAATTTAAGATATTATAACCCTTTTTGTTTTTAAAAAAAAGATTGAACAGAATAGCTTATATTTAAAAAAATAATTAACAAAAATTCAATTAAATGTTAAAAACAAATATTAAAAAGGATAACTGATAAAATAATAAATTAGAAATTTTTAAATCATGAGATGAACTTTATGCTAATTGGATTAATATCAGACACACACATTCCAGACAGAGCTAGAGAACTTCCTAAAAATGTAATATCTGCATTTCAAAATGTTGATTTGATATTACATGCAGGAGATTTAACTTCCATGGAAGTAATTGATGAATTAGAAAAAATAGCTCCAACAATAGCTATTCAAGGAAATATGGATAGAGCTGCTGGAATAACATTACCCAATGCAAAAGTTATCGAAGCTGAAGGTATAAAAATTGGAATTGCTCATGGTGAAGTATACCCGCGGGCAGACACACAACAGTTACTTTATTTAGCAAAACAATTAGATGCGGATATTTTAGTTACAGGACATTCCCACCAGCCTAAAATAGAACAGATTGATGGCGTTTTATTATTAAATCCGGGAAGTCCTATTGTTCCCAGACTTGCAGATAGAACTGTAATGTTACTTGAAATTAATAATAAAGATGTTGATGTTGAAGTTGTTAAAATTGGAAATCCTGTGTGTAGTGCACTGGATTTAGATAAATTTAAAGGAGAATAAAAAATGGGCAGTCGCTGGCAAATGGAAAAAAAACATGATCCATATTACAAAAAAGCTAAAAAAGAAGATTATCGCTCAAGAGCATCATATAAAATCAAACAATTAGATAAAAAATTCAAACTTATTAAAGAAGGAGATACTGTTGTAGACCTTGGAGCAGCTCCCGGAGGATGGTCTCAGGTAGCTTTAGAAAAAGTCGGAGAAGAAGGTCTTGTAATCGGAGTGGATTTAAATAGAATAAAGCCATTTCCTGAAGAAAACTTCCATGGAATTAGAGGAGATTTTACAACATCAGAAGTTCAGGAAAAAGTTATGAATTTAATTGGTGGAAAAGCTAAGGTCGTAATTTCTGATGCATCACCATCATTATGCGGAATTAAAAATATTGACCAGTTAAGATCCATTGATTTGACAAACACAGTTATTGGAATAGCTGATAATATTTTAGAACCTAAAGGAAACTTAGTTATGAAAGTATTTCAGGGTCCGGAATATAAAGACATGCTAACCAGACTTAAAAAGAAATACAGACAGATAAAAACAACAAAACCACCATCCTCCCGTAAAAAAAGCTCAGAAATGTATGTTGTAGGATTGGATTTTAAACCTAAAAAAAATAAAAAAAGTAAAGATTAAAGATTATTGTATGCGACTGTAGCATTCTGTAATTTTTCTTTAGCAAAATCTATTCTACTATCAACTTCATTTGATGATTTACCAGAATCCAATGCACTTTGAACATTTTGAATAGCAGAATCCGCTTTTGTTAATTCCAATCTTGCATCATTATATTTTTGAACTTGAGATGTATCACCATTATTATAATACAAAGATTTTACACTATCAAATTGTGATTCCAAATCACTATATGAAGATTTCAATTCAGCAAGTTCATCATATTGATTACCAGAAGAAATTTCATTAGTAATTCCTGATGAAACCATACTAAATCCAACATATGCCACAACAACAATTGTTGAAATAATCATTATGATTCCAACAACAGAAATAAGCATGGATGTGGATTTAAATAAATTTAATCTAGATTTTCTCATATTATCCTCATTTTATTAAATAAAAAAACTATCTAATAATTTAATAATATTTTTACTTGTTATTACTATATAATATTTTACTTATCAAATGCTCAATACAATATTTTTTAAAGTATGAAAAATTAATAATATTTTAATGAATGCTAGTACAAAATCACGAACATCTGTTGCAAAATTCGAGGAATTTTTCTCTACAACATACAAAGATGATGTATTTGAAATCCTTGAAAAATACCCTGATGAAAGGTCACTTACTGTAGATTACAATGATTTAGAAATGTTTGACCCTGATTTGGCAGATTTATTAATTGAAAAACCTGAAGAAGTTATTGAAGCATCTAAAAGTGCAATAAAAAATATTGACCCATTAGTGAAAGATGCTGATATCAATATTCGTTTTGAAAATCTTTCTAATATAATTCCCTTAAAAACACTATTAAGTAAGTACATTGGGACATTTGTCGCTGCAGATGGGATTGTAAGAAAAACAGATGAAATAAGACCTAGAATTGAAACTGGAGTCTTTGAATGTAGAGGCTGTATGAGATTACATGAAGTAGAACAACGTTCTGACAGCAGGATTATAGAACCTTCTTTATGTAGCGAATGTGGTGGAAGATCATTCAGATTGCTGCAAGAGGAATCAAAATATGTTGATACCCAAACAGCAAGAATGCAAGAACCATTAGAGAATTTATCCGGAGGAACTGAACCTAAACAAATGCTGATGGTTTTAGAAGATGATTTGGTAGACCAGTTAAATCCCGGAGACAAAGTAAGAATTACCGGAACTTTAAAAACATTTAGAGAAGAGCGCAGCGGTAAATTTAAAAACTACATTTATGTGAATCATATTGAACCTTTAGAACAAGAGTTTGAAGAATTGCAGCTTACAGAAGAAGATGAAGCAAAAATCATCGAACTTTCCAAAGACCCTAATATTTATGAAAAAATCATCAAATCTACTGCTCCATCAATCAGAGGTTATAGGGATGTAAAAGAAGCTATTGCTCTCCAATTATTTGGTGGTGCTGCAAAAGAGCTTGAAGATGAAACCAGATTAAGAGGAGATATTCATATTTTAATCGTTGGGGATCCTGGTATTGGTAAATCCCAAATGCTTAAATATGTTTCAAAATTAGCTCCAAGAAGTATATATACAAGTGGTAAAGGTACAACTGGAGCAGGATTAACCGCAGCAGCAGTTAGAGACGAATTAGGTGGATGGTCTCTTGAAGCAGGTGCATTAGTACTTGGGGACCAGGGTAATGTATGTGTTGACGAACTGGATAAAATGAGGTCCGAAGACCGTTCAGCACTTCACGAAGCACTGGAACAACAAACTGTAAGTATTGCTAAAGCAGGAATTATGGCTACCTTAAATTCAAGATGTTCAGTTCTTGCAGCAGCTAACCCTAAATTTGGAAGATTTGATAGATTTAAAATACTTGCAGAGCAAATTGATTTACCTTCTCCAATCTTATCTCGTTTCGATTTAATATTTGTTGTTGAAGATAAACCAAGTGTGAAAGGAGATTCAGAACTCGCACAGCACATTCTTCAAATACACCAGCAAAATACTGTAAATTATGAAATTGAACCGGAATTACTTAGAAAGTATATTGCATATGCCCGTAAAAATATAAATCCGAAACTTACCGATGAAGCAAACATGGTTTTAAAAGAGTTTTATGTAAGTACAAGGAACAGTTCTGGTGATGAAGAATCTCCAGTTCCAATTACTGCAAGACAATTAGAAGCTATAATCCGTTTAGCCGAAGCTAGTGCCAAAATAAGATTAAAAGACACAGTAGATAAAGAAGATGCAGAAAAAGCTGTGAGATTACAATTAGCTTGTCTTAAAGAAGTTGGTGTTGATCCGGAAACTGGAGAAATAGATATTGATAAAGTAGAAGGAAGAACACCTAAATCAGACAGAGATAAATTACAAAGAATTATTTCTGAAATTGAATTACTTGAAGAAGAATATGCCGGACAAGCACCAATGAATGTTTTAATATCTAACATGAGTGATAAATACGATATAAGTGAAGAAAAAGTAGATGAAATGGTTAGAAACCTAAAACACAAAGGAGTAATCTACGAACCAACAAACGGTTATCTCAAAAGAGCATAACCTTCTTTTTTTATTTTATATTTTTAATCAAATAGGATAACTTAATAAATGATTAAAATCAAAATTAATATATTATATTTATACTAATTTTACGGAGTGATAATATGGAAGAATACGAAAATTTATTAAATAGAGCAATAGACCAATTACCTCCTGAAGTATTTGAACACAAAAGATTTAAAATTCCTAAAGCTTATTCAGATATACAAGGTAACAGAACTTTTATAAAAAACTTTAAAGATGTTGCTGAAGACTTAAACAGAGACCCACAACATGTATTAAAATTTTTATTAAGAGAATTAGGTACTGCAGGTAATTTAGAAGGTTCAAGAGCAATTTTACAAGGTAAATTTACACATTACCTAATCAATGAACGATTAGAAGATTATGTGGAAAAATATGTTATTTGCCACGAATGTAACAGACCAGATACTAAAATTATCAGAGAAGATAGGATATTCATATTAAAATGTGCTGCATGTGGTGCTAAAGCTCCATTAAAACCATTATAAATCCTATTTTAACTTATTTTTAATGATTTTTATGTTTTGTGTAGAATGCGGAAGCACTGATAAAAAAATGGTTGGAGACATCTGCATTGACTGCTTTTTAAAAGATTTTCAAATGATTGAAATTCCAGAAAATATTAAAGTAGAAATCTGCAGCCATTGCAACAGTAGAATCGAAGAAGGAAAATGGACAGATTCATTTTTACCGGAAGATGAAATAATTTACCGTGCATTAGAGCGAAACATTAAAATCAACGACCTTGTTGAAAATGAAATTATCAATCTTGAAATTGACCAAATAAAAGGAACAATAGCTAATTGTTATGTGGAAGTTATTGGAGAAGTTTACGGAGTTCAGCTTGATGAAACCCATGATACTTCTGTAAGAATAATGAAAACAGTTTGTCCAACATGCAGTAAACTTCAGGCAGGTTATTATGAATCAGTTGTTCAGTTTAGAGCAGACAACAGAGATATAAAACCTGAAGAATATGATAAAGCTGATGAAGTTGTTAAAAGAACTTTAGATAAGCAAAGCAAAAGTGACAAATTAGCTTACTGTCCTCAAATAGCCAAATTAAAAGAAGGATATGATTATTATATCGGATCATTGAAAACCGGTAGAAAAGTAGCTGAAAGCTTAAAAGAAGAATTTGGGGGAATTACTAAAGAGTCTCCAAGACTTATCAGTGAAGACAAATCTACTGGAAAAGGTCTTTATAGAATTTGGATTTCAATCAGAATTCCCGAATTTGAAACAGATGATTTTATCAAATATGACAATAAAATACTGCAGGTGAAAGACATTGATAAAAACAGAGTTGTTGGAATAGATATAAGCAACCATAAAAGACACACAATACCTTTAAAAGAAAGTGAAGACATAATACTTCTTAAAAAGTCTGATGAAATTGAAACAACAACAATCATCTCCAAATCTCCAAGCAACATTCAAATTCTAGACCCTGCAGATTACTCTGCTGTTGATTTGGATATGATAGATGAATTTAAAGATTCCAATATTGGTGATGAAGTCAAAATTATTAAAATTAACAATTACATTTATTTAATTAAGTGATTAAGATGAGCATTGAAGAAAAGATTCAATTAATTGAGAAAGGAACCTTAGAAGTTATAGATACTGAAGAATTAAAAGAAGTTCTTAAAAAAGAACAGCCTATAGCTTATACCGGATATGAACCTTCAGGTAAAATTCATTTAGGTCATGCAGTAACAGTGCAAAAACTTAAAACCCTTCAGAAGTTAGGTTTTAAAATCAAAATACTTCTTGCAGACTACCATGCTTTTTTAAATGGAAAAGGAAGTGTTGAAGAAATTGCTGAAACTGCACAGTATAATATGAAATGTTTTAAAGCATTAGGTTTAGATGAAACTACTGAATTCATACTAGGTTCAAGTTTCCAATTAACCGAAGATTATGCATCTAAAGTTTATAAATTAGCTACCATGACTACTTTAAAAAGAGCCAGAAGAAGTATGGATCAGGTAAGTCGCCATGACGATAACCCTAAAGTAGCCAGTGTAATTTATCCGATTATGCAAACTGTAGATATGGTTGCTCTAGATGTAGACATCGCTCTTGGTGGAATGGAACAAAGGAAAATTCAAATGCTCGCACGTGAAAACTTGGAGAAAATTGATGAAAAAGTTCCCGTTTGTATTCACACACCATTGTTACATGGTCTTGACGGAGATGCTAAAATGTCTTCAAGTAAAGGAAATTTCATTGCTGTTGATGATTCAGTTGAAGAAATTACCAAGAAAATCAAAAAAAGCTATTGTCCTCAAGGAGAAGTTGAAGGAAATCCAATGATTGAAATAGCTGAAACATTTGTATATCCAAACCAGGAAACTTTACTTATCAAAAGACCTGAAAAATTCGGAGGAGACATTGAACTTACTCATGAACAGTTAATTAATGATTTCTCAAATGGAGACTTACATCCAATGGATTTAAAAAATGGAATTAAAGATTTCTTAATTGAACATTTTGCTCCGGTAAGAGAATATATGGAGGAATAAACAATGGATGAAAAACAGGAATTTGAAATGGGCCTGCCTAATGGTGTAGGAGAACAGATGCTTGCTCATGCTATTGAAAAGTTCGATGTAAAATTAGAACATAGTGAATTTGGACCTAAACTCATAGGAACTTATGAAGAACTTGAAAAAGCTAAAGTTTTCTTATACGAGGCTATTGAAGCCAGATTAAATCAATTAGAAGGTAAAGAATAAATTTTACCTTTTAATTAAATTTTAATTAAAAAAATATAAATAAAATTTTATTTTATAACAGTCAAATAAAATCACCTATTTGGTAAAAGCTTTATTTTTCAAATAAAAGAAGAATAAACTACCAATTTTAACTATTTTTAATGAAAACATACTATAACTAAAACACCATCATTTTAAAATAAGTATATTATTTTAATTCAAAAACAAAATCCATAACTTAAATTAAAAAATCAAGACAATTAATTTATATACTTTTAATGATTATTATTAACCATCTGAGGTGATACTATGAAAAGGTATACAAAAATGGAGTACGAAAATCCTGATGAAATGACTTTCGGATTTTCAAAACACCCAGTTAAAACAAAAAACGGATTGGAAATCGGAGCAGGCTACGTTAATCCGATAATCAAAGTTGCTCCAAAAGAAGGAACTGAAAATTCAAAAGACACCATGGTATCAGAATGTAGAAATATTGCAATAAGTGCCTGTCAAAGGGCTGTGAATATCGGATTGCCCTCATTTATTTTAGAACAGGAACATATTGCACAGCAAACTGCAAATCCTGATTGGGCAGGAGAATGTACTCAGGCACAGGTTGAAGTTCTTGAAAAATTCCAGGACGAATATGGAATTAAAACTGCACTTAAAGCTACACCTGCAGATATTAGAGATGAAGCAAAAGGAGAAAATTACAGAACTTCTTCACAATATCAGCAGGTAATGGAAAGTATCGAGCAATGCTGTGAAAATGGAGCATCAATAATCTGTATTGAAACAACCGGAGGAAAATCTGTTTCAGATTACGGAATCTCTCGAGGAGACCCGAGAGCAATATTATTTGGAATCGGAGTTTTAGGCAGTATAGATATGGAATTCATGTGGACAGAAATTGTAAAAATCTGCAGCAAACACAAGGTAGTTCCGGGAGGAGATACTAACTGTTCCCAGTCAAATACTGCAATGTTTTTAGCAGGAGGCTTATTGGATAAAGACTGTTCTCATACATTGGCAGCTATAGCCAGAGCTATTGGAGCATGCAACAGTTTAGTTGCTGTGGAATGTGGTGCAAAAGGACCTCTTAAAGACTGCGGTTATGAAAACCCTATTGTAAAATCAATAAGTGGAGTTCCTATTGCAACAGAAGGTAAAAATGCTGTTTGTGCACACTCTGACTTAATGGGAAATTTAATAGCTGGAATAACTGACTGCTGGAGTAATGAATCAGTTTATCATAGAGAAGAAATGGGTGGAACAACACCTGAAGTCTGGTTACAGGCAACAGGATATGAAGCTGCATTAATGAATACAGCTATTGAAACCGAAAACAATAAAATATTAAGAGACCTGTACACATTAGCAGACAAATACAGAGACCCGCAAGCATTAATTCTTGCATATGACAACGCACATAGAATTGGTAGTGTTATTGCAGAACATGGTGATGATCCATATCAAAGAAGTATAGCTGGAGCTCTTGAAGCTGGTGCTATCATAAAAGAAGCTGTTGAAGACAAAAAAATGCAGTTAACCCGATTTGAACAGGACAGCCTCAATGGAGCTATGAAAATCTATGAGAAATTACCTGAAGATTCCAGCAAATTCATCAAACAATCATCCAAACGATACGGGCGTAAAGTAGAGGACTTTGATCCTAAGAATTATGAATTATAATAAAAAAGAAGGGATTGAAATGACTTATAAAGATTTAGAGGATAAAATAAATCAAAATAAGATAGCTATTAGATACAACATAGTTGTAGAAGGTGCAGCTATAAAACCTGAGGATTATCCTGAAGTAAAAGAAGGATTGCCAACAGAAGAACCATTCAAATCAATAGCTTTAGGAGTGCTCTATGAAGATAAAGCAAAAGTATTAAGCGATGTTAAGGAATCTCTTAAAAATGAGATTTCACCACTGGACATCATAAACAAAGGACTTATGAAAGGTATTGATGCAGTGAGCTTACTTTATACAAAAGGAGTTTATTTCTTACCTGATTTAATGCTTGCCGGAGATGCAATGATGGAAAGTGTAAAAGAATGTGAAAAAGTTCTTGGACACAAAAGTGAAACAAAAGGAACTGTTGTTTGTTTTGTTGCTGAAGGAGATCCGCATGATATCGGTAAAAACTTAATCTTAATGTTTTTAAGAGCAGGAGGATATGAAGCTATCGATTTAGGAAGGGATGTTCCTACCGAGAAAGTTGTTGAAGCTGTTAAAAAGTACCATCCATTATTTATGACAGGTACTGCACTTATGACAACTACAATGACTGCATTTCCAAAAGTTGTAGATGCACTTGAAAAAGAAGGTCTTGAAGTACCTGCAATAGGATGTGGTGGAGGAGCTGTAAGAAAAGACTATGTTGAAAGTATGCCTATGACAGTATACGGAGTAGAAGCTTACCACACACCAAAATTAGCTGATGCAATCTTGAAGAACCATAAAACATGGGAAGATTTAAGAAAAGAATACAGCGACATTGTAGGGGAATTCGTACCGGAATATTCAAACTAGATAACCATGGCAGAACATTATGCAATAGCTATAGATATTGGAACTAGCGGTATCAGGGCTCAAAGCTACAATTTAACCACAGGTAAAACAATATCTACAGCTATAACTCTAAGACATCCATTGCCTGGAGCCAATGTAGTAGATCATCTTCACTTTGCATTAAATATAGGTCGTGAAACTGCCCATAACATTCTTATAACTACAATAAACCGAATTATAGCTAATTTAGATATTGATTTAAATAAAGTGGAAAGATTGGCAGTTTGCGGAAATCCAATACAGTTATCCTTATTTAACAATATTGAAATAAGGGATTTGGCTTTTTGGGGAGAAAATGCTCTAAAAGAAAAAAATATAATTCCCCCATCCAGACGGGGAAAAATATTAAATCCTCAAGCAATAGGTTTGGATATTAATCCCAATGCCAAAATTTACATTCCCCCAGCTATTAAACATGAAATTGGAGCAGATGCATTAGCTATGCTTTATAAATCCGAAGCTTTAGAAAAAGATGAATATTCACTTATTATAGACTTTGGAACAAATGCTGAAATGGCCCTGATTGCTGACGGAGAAATTTATACTGCATCAGCTGCAGCAGGACCTGCTATTGAAGGGCAGAATATTGAAAAAGGCCGGCTGGCTTCTCCAGGAGTAATCTGCGATATTAATGAAGAGGAAATGTTCTGGAGAATGAAAATTCTTAATGACAATTTAATAGTTGAAGACGGAGATTTAATTGATCCTGTTAATGGGAATGTCATTAAAAAATCAGACATACAAGCAAAGGGAATTACAGGAACCGGAGTAATAGCTGCATTTAGTTTAGGTAGTGATGATAAAATCATAAAAGACGGCAAAATTAGAAATACAATTTACCTGCAGGATGATGTTTATCTCAAAGAAAAAGATATTTCAAATATTGGAAAGGCATTAGGTGCTTTTAGAGCCGGACAGTTAACACTGGCTGAAAGTGCAGATATCCTTTTAGATGAAATTGAAAGTGTATATATGGCCGGAGCTTCCGGATTTTATGTTGATGCTAAAAAATCATTAAACATAGGACAAATTCCACCAGGCCCCCAACAGGTTTATCAAATTGGAAATACATCATTAGCTATGGCTAAAGATATTGTATTAAACCCCGAATTATTAGGTGAACTGCAGAAATTAGCTGATAAAATTGAAAGCAATCATATAATGCTTGCTACTTCTGAAATATTTGAAAAAATATATTCCCTTGAACTGGCTATTTATGAACAGGGAATGCCCTTTTGGATGTATAATCAGTGGCTGCAAAAATACGGCATTCAGGAAATCCCAAATATTGAAACAGAACCTGAAATAACTAAATTATACCAGAGAGATATTGCAGATTTAGGAGAAAATGATTTAAACACAGTTGATATTGAAAATACATTATCTGCAAAATTTGACAGGTGTATTTACTGCATGGAATGTGTTGATTCCTGTCCTGAAAATGCTCTGTCTTTTGAGAAAGATGAATTTAAATTAAGAACAGACTTATGTTCAGGACTTGGCTGTTTAAGGTGTGCTGGAAATTGCAAAGAACATGCCTTTAAATATGAAGAATTTTACAAAGATATATAGTGATTAATATGAATCTAAAAGAAAATCTTGAAAATGCACTTTCAGGTGAAGATGTGGAAGTTAAACCTGTTATAAGTGTAACACAAGCAGGAATTATCGAAGCAATGGAACAGACTAATGCTTCCTGGCCGGAAGCACATACCAATCCTGAGCAAATGGCAATTTTAGGAAGTTCCCTACATGAACTTGCAGGCCTTGAATGTGCAAGAATACCTTTTGGACTTACAGTTGAAGCACAATCTATGGGAGCTGAAGTGAATCTCGGAAACAATGAGCGAACTCCGGAAGTAACTGGAACTCCTTTTGAATCTGCAGATGATATTGAAGCACCAGATGATTTTTTAGAAAATGGGCGTATTCCAGTAGTTCTTGAAGCTATTGATATTTTAAAAGAAAAATATGAAGATTTGCCGATAATCGTTGGAATTACCGGACCATTTACACTAACAGGACATTTGCTTGGAATTGAAAATGTCGTAAGATATATGAAAACTGATCCTGATGAAATAGAAATAGCTATGGAAAACTGTCTTGATGCAAGTATGGATTATATTGAAGCAATTCAGGAACATAATGCAGATGTTATTTGTGTAAACGAACCTACAGCATCACCGGAATTGATTGATCCTCTTCAATTTAAATCAATGATTAAACCTAATCTTGAAGATTTGGCTGATTTTATTGATGTGCAAAAAGTATTGCATATCTGCGGGTCAACACAACCTATTATAAGTGACATGTCCTCTGTCGGCTTTGACGGAATAAGTATAGAAGAAGCTGTTGACATTCCAAAAGCTAAAGAGAGCATTGAGAATGATTGTGTTATTGTAGGAAACATTTCAACATCCAAAACATTATTGAGCGGAACACCTGAAGATGTAAAAGAAGATGTAAAAAAAGTATTAAGTGAAGATATTGATATTATAGCTCCAAGTTGTGGATTAGCTCCAAAAACACCACTAGCTAATGTTAAAGCACTAGTTGAAGCTAGAAATGAATATTTTAATATTTAAATATTAAATGAAACAATAATTGTAGCTATTGAAGAATCATCACCATAACTATACTTATTTTTTAAATATTCGTCAGATTTAGTTGACGGACTTGATGAAACAACACCATCTAATTTAAAGGGATCCAATTCCGGAAATGGAACAGGCGGTAAAACAAAATATTCATTGCCTTTTTCCAAATTGTAATTATTTAATACATCTTTAAAAATTACAAAATCATCACTTAAAAACATAATATCTTCATCAGCCCTGAATTTTTCCTTATCTTCAGGAGCAAAAACATCATGACCCAATATTTCTCCGTCAAATGTCAGTAAAACAGTAGGAGTTGGGGGAACTCTGAAATATCCTTTTTTAAAAATTACAAAACAGACATCCCTTTTGAAACATTCCTGAACTCCTTCATTAAATACCGGAACCAAATCCTTTGAACGCTGTGCTTCCATATCAATTATCTTTAAAATATCATCATTGGAAAGTTGCCTTACTTCCAGAACACCATCCAAACCACTTATTACATTTACTACATTGTTTAAGACTTCACTCATAATATCACCTAATACAATCCGGACAAATACCCATATACGGGGCTACAGCTTTTTTAACATCTGTTGAGACCTTATTTACCCCAGTACTTGCATCAATTATTTCATGATTGAAATTACTAATTAAATCCAAATAATTAGCTTTGACTTTACTTAAAAATTCCTCATTTTCAAATTCGTCTTTTTTAGAGCATCGATTTACAGAAGTTTTAACATCTACATCCAAAAGTAAAACCAGATCAGGTTCTTTTGCATATTTATTAATCTGTTTAATCCAGTCTGCAGGTTCCTGATAAGCTAAACTAGAAATAAAAGAGCGGTCACTTAAAATAACTTTAGAATCATCATTAAGTTTATCCATAATAAGCATCCTGTCTGCTGCAAACAGCAAACCCAATGTTTTTTGAATTCTGTCAGTTGTTGCATCCTGTCTTTGTAATATCTCTCTAATTAACTTACCAACTTTTGAATCTGTCGGTTCCACAACTGTTTCAACATCAAAACCGTTTTCTTCCAGCCAATATTTTAACAAGTTAATCTGAGTAGATTTACCTGCACCATCAATTCCCTCAAAAACAATGTACATGATTTTTAATTTGAATTAAACTATATTAAACTTTAACTATTTTTTAATTTATTTATATTACAAAAAACATATTTTTAAATGATTAAATCTTAGGGTGTAATAATAAAATGGTTTTATCAGAATTATTAGCTCCAGCTGGATCTTATGATGTGCTTGTAATTGCAGTTAATGCAGGTGCTGATGCTGTTTATATAGCTGGACAACAATACGGAGCAAGAGCATTTGCTAAAAACTTCACAATGGAAGAGATAGAAAAAGCTGTTGAATATGCTCATTTAAATGGAGTTAAAGTCCATGTTACTGTAAATACATTAATAAACAATTTTGAAATAGCCGATGTAATAAACTATCTGTTTAAATTATATCAAATAGGAGTGGATGCAGTTATTGTTCAGGATTTCGGAATATGTTGGCTTTTAAAAACATTAATTCCTGATTTGGAAGTTCATGGATCAACACAGATGGCATTGAGCAATTACAGCTCCATTAAATGGGCTGCTAAAAACAATATTAAACGGGTTGTTCTTCCACGTGAAATTAATGTAAAACAGATAGCTAAAACACATGAACAGCTGAAAAAAGACAATATCGATATGGAAATTGAAGTATTCGGACATGGTGCATTATGTTATAGTGTTTCCGGAAACTGTTACATGTCTTCATACAACAGCGGCCGCAGCGGAAACAGAGGTGCCTGTGCACAGCCATGCAGACGGGAATACCGTTTGAAATACAGAGGATACAATATTGGAAATGGATATCTTTTATCAACCCATGATCTGGCTACATACAATAATCTGGACGCAATTTCAGATGCTGGAGTAACCTCTCTAAAATTAGAAGGCCGTATGAAATCCGGAGACTACATAGGAACCATTGTAAACAGCTACCGCAATATACTGGACGGAAATACCGGAGATTATGCCAAAAATTTACATCTTGTATTCAACAGGAAATTTACAAACGGATACATAATGGGAGATAAACCCGGTGAAGTAATGGGAAGAGGCAGTTCAGGTCATGAAGGTTTATACATAGGCGACATTGTAAAAATAGATGGCACTGAAGTTACAATTGAAATCAAAAATAAAGACAATTACATCACACTGGAAAAGGGTGACGGAATAGCTTTTAAATACAACGGCAAAATCAAAGGAATTTATTTAGAAGACATTGTTAAACAGGACGAAAATGAAATTGTAATTAATACAACACGTTTGGTTAAGGAAGGTACAGAAGTATTTATCAGTTTTTCCAAGTCAATTCATGAAAACCTTAAAAAATTCCAAAAAGAAGTTATTAAAAACCATGTCCCACTTTCATTAACCCTAAGCTGGAATGAAGACTTAACAGGATTTGTTAATGTTGAATATTATTTAGATGATGAATTAATCAATTTCAGACATAAAGTCATGGGCAAATTTGAAAAAGCTAAAAATAAACCTGTTACAAAAGAAAAAATTGAAAAACAGTTATCAAAAACAGGAGGAACCCCATTTTATATAGATGAAATTAAATTCCACAATATGCCAGACAGTTTATTTATTCCAATCAGTGAGCTTAACCAGATCAGAAGAGATGTTCTTGCTCAGGCACAGGATTTACTGTTAAATCACTACACCCCAACCAAAAAGTCCGTTAAAGCTACAAGGAAAAAACTGAATAAATTTTATGAAGATTATGAATCTTTCAATAACAACGGCAAAAAGAAAAACCCTAAAATATCCTTATTTATTGATAATTTAGACCAGTTAAAATCAATTTCCGGATTTGACCTTAAAAGAGTTTACTTTGACGGAAACTGTTTATACAATAACCCTGAAGATTATTATGAAAACATTCCAAAGCTTTTAGAAGAAGCAAGTCTTATGACTCCTGATGCAGAACTTGTTTGGGTATTATCATCATTTATTAATGAAAAAGAAGCTGTTAAATGCAATGAAATAGTTAAAGAGCTTGAATCAAAAGGAATAATTATTTCAGTTATGGGAGATTTCCCCGGAATGGGTGAGATTTTTGACTGTCCAATTTACGGAAATCATAATCTGAATGTCTGGAATTCATTTACAGTTAAAAATCTTAAAGAAGCAGGATTTGACGGTCTGATTTTATCTTCAGAACTTTCAGGTAATGAAATTAAGCAGTTAGTTTCTAAAAATAATACCTCAGATATTGATCTGGAAATGATTGTAAACGGGAATTTGGAAGTTATTGTAAGTAAGGATGATTTCAGTAACTTAAATGACGGTAAAGATTTCATCATACAAAACAATGCAGATTATGCTATTTTAGAAGATAAAAAAAGGAAAAAATTCAAGTATAAAGTTTTATTTGACTACAATAAACAAAGTCACATTATAAATAAAGACTGCTTATGTTTAATTGAAGAAATGAATGAAATTAAACAGTTAGGTATTGATTCCATAATCCTGGACTGCAGATATTCCAATGAAAAATACACAACAAACATATTGTCCATTTATAATGATTCCCTGAAAGACAGAGATGATGAAGAGCTTTCCAAATACAAATACCAGATAATGGATTTCTCACAGTCATATATCAACAAGGGAAATTATATTGAAGGCAGATTACACGAGGACAAACATGAGAATTCCTGAATTGCTTGCACCTGTAGGTTCTATGGATCATCTTAAAGTAGCTATTAATGCCGGAGCCAGTTCAGTATATCTATCTGGAAAAGAATATGGTGCCCGCAGGTTTGCTGAAAACTTTACTTTAAATGAAATAGCCGAAGCAGTTAACACCGCACACCTGCACAATGTTAAGGTTTATGTAACTGTAAATACATTAATTAAAGAAGATGAACTTCCGGATGTAATGAATTATTTGTCCCACCTATATTCAATAGGAGTAGATGCAGTTTTAGTTCAGGATTTAGGTCTGGTTGAACTGATAAACAAACACCTTCCAAAACTGAAAGTTCATGGTTCAACACAGATGACTGCAGAAAACCAGCTGAAATTAGATTATCTTGAAAGCAAAGGAATTAAAAGAATAGTTCTCCCCCGTGAAATGAGAAAAGATGAAATTAAAAACTTAAAAACAAATATGGAACTTGAAATATTTGTTCATGGAGCACTGTGCTATTCATATTCCGGACAATGTCTGATGAGCAGTTTTAAGGGAGGCAGAAGCGGAAACAGAGGGAGTTGTGCACAGCCTTGCCGCCAAAAATACAGATTATCATGTTTGAACAGTGAAGATTATTATCTCTCACCTAAAGATTTGTCATTATACGATCATTTAAAAGAAATTGCAGAGCTAAACATCAGCTGCATCAAAATAGAAGGAAGAATGAGAAGCAAGGAATATTTGGCTATTGCAGTAAGCAATTACAGAAAAGCTTTAAACAAATTGAAAAGCAATAAAAGCAGCGAAAGTGAAGAAATAAGGCTTGCATTTAATAGAGGATTTAGCGAAGGACAATTCAATTATGCATCTTCCAGAAGCATCCGTTCAGGACATGTCGGTTTAAAATTAGGTAAAGTCTGCAATAATGAAAACAACCAGATAGTCATCAGATTAGACGATGATTTAAAAACTATTCCTCAAAAAGGTGACGGATTATTGTTAATAAAATCAAAAGAGGATTACGGATTTGAAATTTCACAAAATCCACTTTTAACAACATTCAACCATTACAAAAAAGGCAGAAATAAAGAAATTAAAGACATTAACAGAAAAGACAGAGTTTTAATCATTAAAAAAGTAAAGCAGAATAAAAAACACCATTTCAATTTAAATGAATCAACAGCATATCTTACAAAAAGAAACAGACTAACTTCAAAAGTTAAAGAAATTGAAAATAAAGGCAATAGTTTTATTAAATCCAAATTAATACTTACATTTTCAATTAAAAACAAATATCCTTACTTAAAAGGTAGGTTAACTCTTGCAAATAAAAAAGAAATTGAATGTGAAGTTAAAGGAGAAGTTCCATTTGAAAAACCTCTTAAAAGAAGTGTAGATACAAAAACAATAAAAAAACAGCTGTTAAAAGTTGACAAATACCCCTTTGACATTGTTGGAATTAATATTAACTACGACGGAACATTATTCATCCCAATAAGTGAAATCAATAAAATCCGAAGGGAACTTTTCAAAAAACTAGAAAACGAAGTATATTCATTATATGCTAATGAAATGGTAAAAATAAACCTTGAAAATGAAGGCAATACTTTAAAAACTGATGAATACAGTTTATCCTATTATACAAATAACCTAAATGACCTGAATAAACTAGATAATGTAAAAAGAGTTTATTTGGAGATACCTCCTGAAGACCCGTCAGTAATAAATCAAAACAGGGAAGAATACAATATAAACTATATGGTCAGCTATCTGCAAAAGGCCGTTGACATTTCCAGAAACCGAGACTATGAATTAATCTGGAAATGGCCAGATATTGCTCACGATAACCTAATAAAAGTTTTAGGAAAGGTAAGGGGAATATTAAACAAACTGCATTACCATATTGAAATAATGAATCCTGATTTTACAGGCAGTTACGGACCATATTCCATGAATATAACAAATACCGAAACAATAAACAGTCTTGAAAACTACAAAATACTTACATTGTCACCGGAACTGAAAAAAGAAGATTTAAAAAATATTTTAGACAGTTGCAAGGACAATTCCAAATTGGAAATTATTGTTCAGGGATCAGTTGAGCTAATGAAAACCAGAAACAGATTATTTACCAAAAAAGAATCTAAAAAGCTAAAGAACAGCACAGATGACATCTTCCTGATTGATAAGAAAAACAGCAGATATCCTATTCATAAAAGCTTATCTAATGAAGAACTTATAATTTCAAATAGTGAAGATATTTCTCTTTTAAAGGATATTGAATATTTAAAATCAATAGGGCTTGTTAATTTTGCTATTGACGGGCGATGGAGAGATGAAAACTATTTAAATAAAATACGGGAATATAATGCAGCTATTAACAGATAAGAAATAATACTTCCCAAATGCTCTAGGGAATTTTGAATATATATTTAAATAAAAATGTATAGAAAAAAGGGTTTGGTTAAAATGCAAGGAGAGAAAGTAACATTGCAAAACATAAAAGGTATTGGAGATAAAATCTCTGAAAAAATATTGAACAGTGTTGGAGGAGAAGAAAATCTTCAAAAAATAGTTGAAAATGTAGACGTTGAAAAAATAGCAAATATTGACGGAATCAGCCAAAGAAAAGCTATTGAAATAATGAACCAGTTATTAAATAATCCTACATATGAGTTTATTAAAAGCGACAGGGCAATGGAGATTTATGAAGACATTATAAACAAAATTTTAGCCTACTCAAACACATCATATTCAAAAAATAGGATTCTGCTGCTTTCTCCTTCAAAAGATATGGAAAGAATACAAAAACAGATCAAATTTGTAATGGATGCAAAAAAGCAGGTTTCACAGCTTCCAATAATTAAGCTGAGAGGATTGATGAAAAATTTAAAGGAAGTTGAAAAACCAAAAGCAGAATATGATGCAAGCAAGGTTATTCTAGTAGAAACAGAAGAAGACAATTCATACCTTACTGACTTAGGTCTGAATCAGTATTATCCAATAATTACAGCCAGTGATTCTCCGTTACTGCAGGAGGAATTGATGAATTATGACCTTATTTTTTATGTATATTCTCAGGGAATACTTGACTTTGAAGGAATGCCAAACCTTGTAATGATCAATATTGAAGAAAATGATTATGAAATAGTTCCTGAAAAAATAATAAACTTCTTTACACATAACCAGGATCTTTTTAACAGAGTTTATGAAATACAAAAAATCAGAGGCCTGGAAACAATTTTGGGAGAAATTATCACAATTATTGATGAACTTAATGTCATTGACAAAAGAGAAGTAGACATTGAAGAACTGGTCAATTCCTTAAAAAAGGATATGGATGAAGAATTAGAAAATGCTATACAAAATGTGGATCTTGAAGGAGATGAAATTCTTAACTTATTAAACAAGAACCTTCCACCAAAGATTAATAAAATATTTGATGAAATTATAAATGAAAGGAAGAAAATTATCAGGGAAAAAACAGGATTTGATTTTGATCCGTATCTCAGGAAATATCCTATTGAAATTGACGACAGCGAAATCCAAAGAATTCAACTGGAACAGTCATCCAAAAAGGAAAATTATATTTTTGACATTAAAAAAAGTGCTGCTGTTGAATTAAACTCCATAAAAGAACAGGCAATCAAAGAAGTTGAAGATGTAATTAAATTTGACTATGAATTCAGTTTAGGAAGCTTTGCATATGAATATGACTTAAACGCTCCTGAATTTGGCGATGAAATAAATTTAAAAGAAGCACTGCATCTGGAATTGGCCCTTAGAAAAGATGATGAAAACACACAGACAATTGATTACAAGCTTACAAATGATGAAAACATAGCACTGCTTACCGGAGCAAACAGTGGAGGTAAAACAACCCTTCTTGAAACACTAACTCAAATTTCCATAATGGCTCAAATGGGACTTCCAGTAAGTGCAAGTGAAGCTAAAATCAAATTATTTGATGAAATATATCATTTTTCAAAGAAAAGGTCATTAGATGCAGGAGCTTTTGAATCATTTTTAAATGTATTTATTCCGATTGTAACAACAGACAGTGAAAAATTAGTGTTGCTTGACGAACTTGAGGGAATAACAGAACTGGAAGCTGCAGTTAAAATTATTTCAACATTTATAGATATGATTAAAGAATCCAATTCATATGGAATAATCGTAACACACATGGCCCGGGAACTGATGAATTACACAGACATTCGTGTAGACGGTATTGAAGCAAAAGGATTAGATGAAAACTATAATCTGATAGTAGACAGAACTCCAAAAATGAACTTCCTTGCAAAAAGTACCCCTGAACTTATCTTAAAAAGGATTTATGAAAAATCAGATGACAGTCTGAAACAGGTATATGCAAGAATCTTAGAGAAATTTTAAGATATTAATATAAATAGAAGTTTTAACTAATTACACAAATATGAAAATAATTTCTAACACAAAAAATGATTCCATAAAAAGGGTGGAAGAAATATATAATGTTCTTAAAAAAAATGATTTCGGTTACCTTATCGAAGAAAATACATTTTTTAAGAATTTTCCTTTTTTAAAAGATACAAAAAGAGACAAATATAAAGAATTACCTGACGAATCAATTCCAAAAAGAATAAAAGACGTGTTAGAAGAATTAGGACCAACTTATATTAAATTAGGTCAGATGTTAAGTACCAGACCTGATTTGATTGGAGTGGAAATAGCAAACGAACTGGAATCTTTAAGAGATAACACTCCCACCACACCATTTAATGAAATAAAAGAAGTTATTGAAGAAGAACTTGGAAAACCGGTAAATGAAATCTACAAAGAAATTGACGAAGAGCCTTTAGGTTCAGCTTCAATCGGACAGGTTCATAAAGGAATACTTCTTGAAAACAGCAAAGAAGTAGCTATTAAAGTTCAAAAACCTCATGTTCGTGAAACTATTGAATCAGATTTAAAGATTATGAAATTTTTATCTGATAAAATCGGAAAATACATAAACCAGACCAAAGTTTATAATATTCCATCTATTTTAACAGAATTTGAACGCTCAATATTCAAAGAAATTGATTACCATGAAGAACTAATCAATATGAAAAATTTGGCACATAATTTCAGAGCAGTGCACTACATTCATATACCTGCTGCTTATTCAGAGTACTGCAGTGAAAAAATCATTACAATGGAATTAATAAAAGGAAAAGAAGTTTCTGAAGTAATGGTTCACGATTATCCGGAATATAATAAAAAATTAATTGCTAAAAGAGGAGTGAAATCTTATTTTAAACAAATAATGATTGACGGATTTTTCCATGCCGACCCACATCCTGGAAATATGATGATAATGGAAAACAATGTATTATGCTACATTGACGAAGGAATGATGGGAATTTTAGATGATGATTTCAGAGAAGAACTTGCAGAGTTAATATTATTGCTATTAAGCAGAAATGTGGACAATATTATCAACCAGCTAATTTACATGGACATATTAACACCTGCACAAAACACTCCTGAATTAAAAGCCGATGTAAATGACATAATGAACAAATATTACGGTGCAGACCTGAAAGATATGCATGGAGGAATACAGCAGCTCCTAAAAGTAATGATTAAACATAACATCCAATTACCAAGAGAATTTGTAATGATTGGACGCGGAATGGCTTTAATTGAAGATACAGGAATGAAATTGGACCCTGACTTTAATGCAGTGACTGAACTGAAAAAATTATCTAGAAAAATAATATTTCAAAAATACAGCCCTAACAGATTAGCAAGAGTAAGTTCCAATTATATGCTTCAAATAGAACATTTGGCTAAAGATTTGCCAACAACACTTAACAATATGCTTTCAAAACTTGAAGAAGGTAATTTAAGTGTAAAACTTAAACATGAATCAATTAGCGAAATCATGAACCAGCTTTCAATTTCACTTATTTTATCTGCATTACTCATAGGATCATCCTTAGCTATCATGTCAGACAAAGGGCCTAAACTATTTGATGTTTCAATATTGGGATTAATAGGCTTTGTATTCAGTGCAGCTTTAGGAATCTATTTAGTAATTCAATTTATGTTAAAAGAAAAATAACTTACACTAAAAAACCCTTTATTTCTTAATTTATTTTAATAGAAAGCTTAAATCTTTCAGTAAAAGCTTCATCAGAAACTATGTATTTTACTGCATAGCCAATTATAAAAATGAAAATGTTTTTGGAGGAACATAGATAATATTATCGTGTTTTTCAATATTAGTTGTAGTATCTGAGATGATAATTCCATAATCTGCACCATAACTGTTGATTGCATGAGTGATTTGTTTTTTATCTTTTCTACCACGACCCACTTCAATAGGTACAGGATTTTTAAAATATTGCTGCAATATAAAATCAACATTTCGCTTCTTGTTTGCATCATAATACAATGTAAAACAGTCATTTCCTCTTTGTGTGAAATTAAATAAGATTGATGCAACATGATTTTCTAGAAGTATTCCCTCATATTGCTTTATATCATTAATTGTATTTCCAGAGTTTTCGGATAATGCATTTCTAATGCTGCTTGTTGCAAAATAATATTTTTTGGTTTTTTTCATACGTTTCGATGATGTTCCATAAGCTTCAATAGAAAATATTAAATGTGTTTTTTCTAAAATGTCTAAAATATTTTTTACATTTGCTTGAGAAGTCTTTAAATATTTTGCCAAATTGTTTTGTGAAAGATTCCCTGCATTTTGTAGTGCCAGATATCTTAGTATCCTATTTGAATTCGTCTGATTTTCAAAAGTGAAATTTTTAATAGCAACCATATCAGTATTTACCACTTTTTCAATCATGTCCACAATATTAGTAGAAAGTCTTCTAAAATTGATTTTACGAGCCAAAATTGGAAATCCCCCATATTTCAAATATTCATCCCAATCATTAAAATTATACTCAATATTATTAATTAAGTCCCTGTTCATTTCATTTTCATATTTTATGGCATTTTGCTCTTCACCATTTAAAATCAAGCTAACCAAAGAATTTCCAAGATTAATATTTGAGTAATCATATTTCAATTTCAGATGTTCATTATAATTTAGAGGTGTTACGACTCTTTTAAACATCCTTCTTGCAGCATCTGCATTATATTCTAAATTTAGAGCTGATGAACCTGTAAATACCATGAAAATTTTTTCTGAACGATCATAAATTATTTTACCAGACATTGACCAGTTTTTATCATATTGTGATTCATCAATTAATAGAAAAATTTCTTTATCCAATAATCTTAATTGAGTATTGAACTGATTATTAAGGTAAATATCAACTATTTCTCTTATATTGCAATCAACTATATTGTTTAAATCATCACAGGACAAATAAATTATTTGATCGGGCAATATGTGTTTTTCATTTAATAAATAATAATATGCTTGATAAAGCAGCGTTGTCTTTCCAACACCCCTAATTCCAGGCAACACAATAAATCTATTTAACTCATTTCCTTCTATAAACTCATCAATACTATTCTTGATTTCTTCAAATTCAAATCTATACTTTAATTTTTACCATCCCTAATTAATTTATCTTTTAATACATATGGCATATTAGAGCTACTTTCATTTATGAAATTAAGTATCAATTGTGTTTTATCATTCATATTATATGCTCCCTTAGAATACATTAGTTAAAAAAATATTTGTTAACACATATATAACTACTTAACAAAATATTTTATTAATTAACTCATAACCAATAAAGAAATATATAAATTAAAATGATTTTATTAAAACTAAAACCTTTGAAACTGTGACCGTGTGAAAAAACGCAAAACTGATAGTAAAAAAAGTTAAAAAGTCTTAAAAAAATTTAATTAATAAAATAAGATTATATAAAATCTGTTGTCCTATATACTATACAAAATATTTACTGCTTTTAATTACTATATTCACTAATTCCCGTGAGTTTTTCAATATCGGAATAACTCCAGTATTTGTTTTCCCAATGGAAATATATGTCCTTTCTTTTTTTGAAAATTCTAAATGGAACATTAGTATTGTCATAAATATGGACAATATCACAAATTTCAACTAATTCAGAAATCAAATCCAATGCCTTATAATATCTTGATTTGATTTTTTCTTCGGGAACGCCATGACCACCCATAGACTCCCTCATACTTACCCGAGCAATATTAATTTTATAATCTGATGTTAAAACATATATGCATCTTAAAAAATATCCTTTTTCTTTAGCTTTTTTAAGCAATTTAAGATTCCTATCAGTAGAGAGCACTGTTTCAAATGTGAAATCTTCACCCTTTTCAATCATTTCTTCCCTAAGCTCTTCAGCCTTCACAGCAGCTTCCAAATCACTGCATAAACTTGACCTTTTAATATCGTCGGCATTAATGTAAACACCAATAGTTCTGGCCATACGAGTTATAGTAGTTTTCCCACTGCCGTTTGGACCTGCAAAAATGATGATTTCAGGAAGCCTATTCTTCTTTGACATAAACTCTCCTTCCATCAGGATATTCTAGATATGCACATTTATTTTCATCATCATAACCCGCAATAGGAAGTCCTTTAACTTTACAAATCTCTTGATCAATTCTGATAGATTCTTTAAATCTTTCAGTTAGCTCTTCATCAGAAATACCGCAAGTTGAATCTAATTCATTTCCTTCAGACAAAATAATTCCTCCCTATTCTTTTGTAATTAAATAGTAACAATAATATTATGAATATTATAATTTAATAAATTTTCCAAAGTGCAACAGTATGAAAAAACATGAAAATGATTGGTTCAGAATAGTTAAGAAAACTTAAAAATATTTTTATAAAACTATTACAATTATACAATGCAAAATATTTAGTACTTTTAGCTCTCAAATTATACTATACAACTAAGAAGTATATATATTTTTATTACTTTTAAATTTACCCAATATTTCAAGAATTTTATTACTTACTTTATATAAAAAATATAATAAATAGTTACCAAACGAAATATGGAAAAAGTTAACATTTCTACCTGTTAACAGAGCGTATTAATTTATAAAATTTATTGCAGGTTTTCTAAGAATAAGTATTATAATTGATAAAGTTGAAGATTAATGATATAAACTCAAAGATTTTCAGTTATATAAATTAAAGTATCTATTATAAAAATCAACCTCAAAGCAACAATTTGGTTTGCATCAACAACCCCTGTGTGTGCTATTCCATTCCTATTTACTTGTCCAATATCTTCTTTAAAATTTATATTCTCATCTAATGGTTTCAATATTTCAGAAATGAATTTTATATTAACTTCATTTAAAAATTTTTCCCATGAATCTTCATTAGTGCATTGATTCAACTTATTTTCTAAAGATTTTCTTAAACCCCCAAACATTTTATTAACACCCAATTCATCCCTTAATATTCCCTCAAGCTGTAATGTTAGAATAATTACAGCAGCCTCATATTTTCCATTCATATAATTAAATATAGCTTGTTCAATAACAGTTCTTCGAATATCAGATAATCGCCAACCATTAACTTTCTCTATTATTAAATTAGGATCATCATAATAATGATTTAAGAAGAATTGGTTAAAATTTTCATCATCACTTTTAGATAATTCTTCATAATATTCTTTGTCAATTGTTGGAATAATCCACCAATCATTAAAAACTATTTTTCTTATAAAATCTAATGTGAAGACAGATTTTATCCAATCATCATCACTTTCACAAACACATGAATATAATTCCCTTGCAAATATCTCTTTTTCAATGATGATTAAATTCAGATTAATATTTGCTAATGTTTGCATAGCTGTATTCGCAATTAAATTAATTTGATTCCAATTAATTAAATTAAAACTTTCATGAATTCTAGTTAATGCATCATTTGTTAAGGTTAACTTTTTAATTAAATCAATTGGAGGCATCATCTTAACAAATAAATCAACTTGAGATACAAATGGAGCTAACATCTGACTTTGAAGACTCATCATTTTTGTGGCTTGATTAATTATTGGAGAATCATATATTTGCATAACTTGATTAGAAACCCTCATAAAATCATTTAAAGACTTGTTAATCAAATCAATAGGGAGATTATTAGTCGCAACCATAATTTGTTTTTCATGTTCTTTTTTTAAAGTAGTATAATGCTCTTCAAATGAATTTAAGAATTCTTCTTGAACATTATTAGTTTTTGCGTTAAATTTTGGAAAATAAAGTTTATTGTTTTCAACAAACTTCAATAATACTCCATTTAATTCATCATCAGATATGAAAAATTCATTAAATGAATAATCAGGTTCTATGATTAAATCATAAACAAAATTTTTTAATGTATACTCCGGATTTTCAATTAGATTTACTAAATTTTCACCAATTTCCTCATTCATTGTAAAATTATAATCAATGCCCATAACTGCCACCCATAAATCTTAATTTTGGAAAACAATATTTGAATTTACCAGTCCACTTATTAATCATTCCTTTTTAAATTTAATTTAAATGCACATATTTTAAGCAATGCTAAAATCAATAAATTTGCATTACCCCAGTAATAATCTCCTTTTTTCATTAAAGAGTGCGCCACTTTATTTCTTAAATTAAGTCCAGATTTATCTATTAGCAAATATTTTAAAAAGAAAAGATCGTCTTCAGAAATTAAATCAAAAGTTCCATATTCCAATAGCTTATTTAAAGATTTATCCTGAGTTGCCCCCTCGCCGGTTGGTTCTTTAATAACATTGTCAATACTGTAAACTAATTTAAGCATCCCTTCAATTTTTAAAATTAATGAATCAATAGTTAAAATAAAGTTAGGTTGTGGGATGTTATACAAATAAATTAATTCCAATTCATAAAAATAATTATTAATTATTGGGACAATCATCATGAAATACGGATTTTCACCCACATTTGGAATTTCACCCCAACCCAACCAAGTCTCTTCTTTTAAGAATTGTAAAACAATTTTTGGAGATAATTTTCCTTTAAAATATGCAGTATTGATTATTCGTGAAATGAAAGGCAAATAAAAAATTGAAATACCCCAGGAATAATATTCCATAACAACATGATTATCTTTTTCTTCATCCGATACGATTTTTTCAATGACAAATCCATTTCTGTCACGTAAATTTTTCGAAAAAGCATGCAATAAAGGAAAATCTCTCTTGGATTTTTCAACAAAATCTAAGCTACCTTTATGATGCATCGTTAATTCTGGGTCATTCATCAAATATTGTAAAATTTCATAAGAACTACAATTTTCAACAATGAGGTCAGCATAATAAAATACTCCGTCCATTATTTCAGAATAATTTTCTATTTCTTCAGAATGTTTGAAATATTGAAAATCAGCAGAAAATTTTTCATATTGTTTTAATAAGGCCTCTGCTTCTGAATTTGCACCACCTTTCTTATAATTTTCACTAGCTAAAATACAGAAATCTGCCTTGATATTTGCATTATCATTCTGATTCATGAGACATTCATACATTTTACCAATTTCTAATCTCCAATTGTATTGTGAGTTTTTATCAGTTTTCTCACCCAATTCAAGAACATCAATAGCCCCATGAGGATTTATTGAACTAATATTCCCATAAATATTCCAACAAATTGTATTTAAATTACCCACATCTCTGAAATTCTTTTTTTCATCTAAAATATGCTGAATTAATTTACAGGGAATTAAATAAAGTTTACTATTCCAATAATTTTCATTATTAACAATTTCAATTATTTTATTTTTAATTCGGAGTTTATTATAATCAAATTTAAATGAAAATCTATAGGAATTAATTATTGTTGTAACATAAAAACTATCTATTGAGTTATTTTCAATAATCTCATTTTCTACATCATTAATAAATTCAAAAGACGAATCCGAACATATTCTGGCTTTATCAATATGAGGATATTTATTACATAATATGGCTGAATATCTAAACTTAAGGAACTTATTATTAACGGAATTCATTCTATTTTCAATGTATTTAAAATCGTCTTCAGATAGACTATCTAGATTTAGAATCGTAACCATTTTTCCATCATTATTTTCGATAGTGAATACCCCATCAACCTTAGCATCAATTATTCTAAATTCCAAACATGTATGTTCACACTTAATGGCCTTTTTATTTTCTTCATTAACAGTCTCTTTTAAAAATGAATTAATCATCTCTTTAATATTTGAATAATTACTTGAATTTATTGTTTCCATTAATTCATACATATCTTCTAAATTTTCAAGTTTTTCCATAATATCACCATTAAAGACACAGAAGTTATCAAGATGAAAGATAGTTTTATTATTATAATAATTTATTCAATTATATTAATTAAACTAGTTTTGCTTGCGAAAATAATTAATTATTATTCACATTGAATTTTACTAATAATCTACAAAGTTTACATTAATTTTATTACTTATTTTATATAAAAAATATAATAAATAATATAATAAAAGAATTGGAAATGATAATCATGGGTCTTACTAATTATATTAAAACTAGATTGCTAAACAATAGGGTGGAACAGTACAACACCAAGCGCAGCTATTGGGGTGAAGACGAAAGACAGCCTAGAACTGACGGAATCAATACTGGCCTTGACTTGCCTGATGCATTACCTCCCGCAATTAATAAGACAATAGCTAATGCACGTTATGCTGTCAAGCTTGACGGTTACACTTCAGGTATTTTGAAAAACAGAATTGATAAAGCTAATGTCAATATGGTTCTTGTGGATAAGGAAAACAAACTCTCCCAAGAGCAAAAACTAACTTTAATTTTATGGGCGAGAAAAATCGACATCCGTCAAGTTGCTAAAGAAATATTGCAAGGTGGAATGGTTGACGGTGAAGGTATAATTAAACCTGTAGAGCGCTGGGATAAAAGTATTGGCAAATATATCAAACCAATCTTTTTGGAAATCGGTGCACATGGATATGGATTAAAGAAGGAATTCAATGACGATAATGAAGTGCTGTTATATTTGCATGAAATGCCTAAAGATGTAGTTAATGGATCTCCTGAAGATTTTAATAATTTTGTAAGTGTTGAAGAAGGAACATTGACAGTGAAGTACGAACCTGATCAAGTTATTAACTTCATGTATAATGAAATCTACTCAGAAGCTCAAAGTATCATCTTAAATTGCCTGGATGATATCTATCATAAATGTAACTTGGAAAGGAATCAGGTTGAGAGAATTAATAAGGATAATATTATTGAAGTGAAACCATCCATTGATGAAAACGGTCGTCCATATATAATGGAATTGTCTTCAACAGCAAAGGAAAACTTATATGCTGATTACGGCACTACTGCAGATAGTAATGTGGCTATTGTGCCTCCAGGTATTGAATCTAAAATACTTGGCGGTAACAACTATCAATCTGACTACACCAGACAGACTGAAATATTCAGAAACAATATTTTAAGGACTTTTGTAACTCCTCAGTCTCAGGCAGGTAATGAAAGGTCAAATCAGAATGTCGCAGAATACATTAACGATTCAGCTATTACAGGGTTTATTGTTAATGTTGCAAATGATCAGAAATGGGTGTTAAAGTATTGTAATCAATTGTTGAACATGCAATTGAAACTTATGGGCATTGATGAAACTTTAAATATCTATTTCAGCTATTCAAGAGATGATGTAGTAAGATATATTATGAAACTTTCAGCCAATGGTGATGAAATCTATAAAAATTATCTCACTAACTTTGAAGAAGAACAGCCTGTCGGTGAGAGGATTTTAACTGACAGTGGTATTGAAATATGAACATACCATTTAGCAAATATTTATATGCAATAGCATACATAATATAACTTGAATATTATAGGAGGTAAAAACTTCTTTTGAAGTTCAGCCCATATATCCTTGTCTCGACGAGGGGCGAATTAGGTGGTATATGGGTTCTTCTATCATTCATCAAATCACTTCTAATTTTCACATACTAATTTTACTACCTTGTTTTTTATAATATCTAAAAATTCTGGATTATCATTTTCAAAATTTTGAAAAGTTGACCATGAAATCAAATCAGCCATCTGCAAGCCTTTGTAATGCATGGAATCTGCATGTTCTATCGTAATAGGCTGTTTTTTAATATTATTTAAATTATTTAAAAAGAGTTCATTGAAATTATCTATCTCTTCCTGCTTGTTTTTTGATTTGTCTATGAATATGAAAGTAGGTTTATCAATATTAATTAATTTAGCTAATCTTGAAGCTAAAATATCGTAAGCTTTTTTATTGTCCCCATATCCTATTTTATATCTGTTTTCTTTATCAAAAACTATTATAAAAACTTCATAATCGATGTTTTTTAACTTCTCAAGGATTTTAATTTTTAATTCATATGGGAGATTTCCTCCTTTGACTTCATTGGAAGTCAGCATTTTCTTTTTAAAATCTCGTCGGGTTTTCTTGATTATATTTTCTAGCTTTTTTGAATTCTCAACTTTGATGGCAGCCATGACAAAATACTTTGAACTGGCTTTTTTAGTTCCCAAATCCCCACTTTCATCAATATAAATATAAGACATGCTACAAACCGGATTACAATTAATTTTACAACTTTTAATAATCTATTTTTTATCATTAATTAATATTTTCATTAGAACTGGTGTGCTGAAATATAATAAAAGTTTATATAAAATAAATAATAAAATATATAATAAATAATATAATAAATAATATAATAAAGTGATATAATGAAACATGAACTTTTTGAAGTTGGGCTATACGACTATTCAGATTTGGACAATCGTCTCAACAAACCTGTTAAATGGACTAGTGATGATTTAAAGCTAATAGCTGAAAACTACCGTGGCGGAATTCCTTTGACCTCCGAGCACGATAATATCTATGTGGGTATTGGAAATAATATTGTATTTGAAGAAGATAAAGGAAAGCTATTCATTGACATTCCAGATGAGTTGGACATGAAAGGTAAAGGCCTATCTCCTAAAGTTGACGTTTTATTAAGAGATAATGGAGATTCATTTGGAATTGATACTATGAGTTTAATAGATGTTGGCGTAACCAAAAACCCAAGAAAGATAACCTTGTTGAATTCTGAAATAACTGGTGAAACTGGAGAGTCTGGAGAAACCGGCGAAACTGGAAATCCGAACCTGTTCCTCGGCCTTCAGAACCACAAAATCAGGATGCTAATGTGGCAACCAATTTATTGCTTGAAAAGTTGCAGGGAAAAGATGCTGAAATCGGAAAACTGCAGGATGAAATAAATACCTTAAAAAAGGAATCCAAAAAGTATGATAAAATAAAAAAATCTATAGAAGAAAATAAGGAGTTCATCGATAATAAAGAGGATATTTTAAAGGAATTATCTGAATTGAGAAAATCTGAAAATAAAAGGAAAATTAAAGAGTACGAAGCCAAGTACAACTTTAACTATAATGAAAATGCACAGGATAAAGAAATAATTGATAAGGTATTATCTGGCGATGTTGATATGGAGCTAATGGAAAAACTGGCTGAGCGAAGAATAAAAATTGAAGCTACAAATGACATTTCAACTCCTGGTGGACGTAACCCTCAAAACTCTGGTGATATTCATGAAACCGGATCCACTGGCAGCACAGGTGATGAGAATGCCCCTTCATTTACAACTCGTGAAGAATATAATAAGATTTTGAAAGATATGGGTTTTAACAGAACCAGAATATAGCTATGATGGTGTTTTATTGCTTTTTACCGGAGCTAAATTTTTGATATGTAGGAAAAACTCGTTATTCATTGGGGAAGTGTTATGTGTTTCACTTCTCCGAAATATCTTGCATTGAAACCCTTAATGCCTAATTAAGGGGGGACAAGCCCCTGTTCCTCGAACCTTGACAAAGCAAATATTGTTAGGCATATAGTATGGCCTTTCGCTTACGCTCAAGGCGTCCAGTCCGACCTGTGGTCGGACGGAACATGATGATTGTTTGATATTTAACTTTTTATTCAATTGCTTTACGGAACTGGCCGGCGAGGGCCGATTCCTCCTTACAGTAGTGCTCGCCAATTCTATTCACCCAGGCCTCCCCACACACACCTCCGCTTACGCTCCGGCGTGGGGGTCGGCCTGGGCGAATTGGCTCGCTTATAACATGAGTATGGCAAGGTTGCTATGGTCTGGGCAAATCCTTAACAGTACTGTTAATGTAATCAAAGCTAATTTTCTAAACTTTCATTTGTGATGTGGTACTGACAGTAACATCCACAATATGTTGAGATATCATCGTAAATGTCCCCACAATATAATCATCTTAAACATAAGTTAATTAAGTAAAAGAAGAAAAAAATAATATGTATCTGGATTAAAAGTTTCAGAGGAAGATTTTGAATTGAAGTAAAAGTGGGTTATAAAATGAACGAATTACAATCATTATCACAAATATTTAATAAGAGGATATTCAGAATACCTGACTATCAACGAGGCTATGCATGGCAAGGCCAACAACTTCGTGATTTTTGGGAAGACATAGTTAACCTTCAGTCTGATAGATACCACTACACCGGACTTCTATCACTAAAGAAACTGAATCAGGAAGAAAGCAGGAAACTGGGCAATGATGACTCATGGCTCCTTGAGAGGGAATTTGATGCATACCACATTGTTGATGGGCAACAGAGGCTTACAACCTTTGTGATTATGATTAATGAAATTATCGAATTCACATCCAAATTGTCTGATAATAAAGGCAAAAGTGATGAGGAGATATATCTCGGATATGAGAATATAAAAGACATCAAAGCAAAATACATCAGCATGAAACGACCGCCAGAGGACCTTATCATCACATATATGTTCGGTTATGAAAACGACAATCCGAGCGCAGAATATCTAAAATACAAAGTGCTCGGTCAGGAGTATGGTGGCACTATCAAAGAGACGTATTATACAAAGAATCTTAAGTATGCCAAAGAGTTCTTCAGAAAGGAACTCCAGGCGTATTACGAGAAAAAAGGAATAGAGGGAATCACTGATTTGTATCGGAAACTCACATTGCAGCTCATGTTCAATATCCATGAAATCGAAGATGACTATGATGTGTTTGTCGCTTTCGAGACTATGAACAACAGAGGCAAGAGACTGACGAATCTCGAGCTTTTGAAAAACCGCCTTATTTATCTGACCACGCTATACTCAAGCGATATACTTGACGAAACAAACAAAATCGCCTTGAGAGAACTTATTAACAAGGCATGGGGCGAGATATACTATCAGCTCGGAAGAAATGAGAAAAATTTGCTTTCCGATGATGAATTCCTTAGAGCTCACTGGATTATTTATTATTCATATTCCAGAAAGCGTGGAAATGACTACATCAAATTCCTATTAGGAAAGTTCTCGCATAAATCCATTTTCGAAAACATCATCGAAGTTGATCCAGATGAAGAGGAGCCTACAGTTTTAATGTCTGATCAGCAGGACGATGACGATGACATAGAAGTAGATTCATCGCCGAAAATTGTGACAGACGAGTTCCTAGAACCTAAAGAAATAATTGATTATGTCAACAGTCTCAACGAGACTGCGGAGTATTGGTATTATACTTTCTATCCTGAAGAATGCTCAGATATAACAGAAGAAGAGCAGGTGTGGATAGGCAAACTGAATCGTATTGGTATCGGATACTTCAGACCTATTGTTGCTGTTTCATTGATTCCAAAGCTTGGATATTCTAAAGATGAAAGAATCGCATTCTATAAGGCTGTAGAAAGATTCATATTTATCACATTCCGTATGGCAATGTCTCAGTCCAACTATAAGAATAGCGATTATTACCGTAAAACCCGCGAAGTTTACTGGGGAAATATGTCGCTTTCTGATGTGACAGAAGATCTCATAAATACAACAAATGAAAATACAGGGGACGCTGTGAGAGATTTCGTTACAAAAATGAACAGACGGTTTATCTCACAGCATGGTTTTTATAGTTGGGGTGTGCTTCGCTATTTTCTATACGAGTATGAGTATTCATTGGCATCAAAGTATAAGTACGACAAGTTGTCATGGGCTGATTTGACAAAGGTTGTAAAGGACAAAGTTACGGTAGAGCATATTTTGCCTCAGACACCAACAAAACTATACTGGCGTAATAACTTCAGACAGTTCACGCCAGAAGAAATTAAGACTCTGTCTGCATCGTTAGGTAATATGTTGCCACTATCTCAGAGCATCAATTCAAAGCTGCAAAATGACGGTTTTGATGACAAGAAGGCTAGAGGATATTCAAATGGCTGTCATTGTGAAGTCGAAATCTCTAAAGAAGATTCCTGGGATGCGAAACACATTTATGACCGGGGAATGAAACTTCTATCATTCATGGAAACTCGCTGGGATTTCAAATTTGAAGACACAAAACAGAAAGAAGATTTGCTCCATGTTTCTTTTGTAAACGATGGTCTGGACATACCTCCGGAAATAACTGAGGATAACATTTCAGACATTAGTATTCCATCAGACGACGAAAATGTGGATGCAAGAGATCATGTGGCTGCGCTTATAATGAATTGGGCTGGTTTAAAGGATGAGGCTGGAGAAATACATATCGATCCAGAGTGCTGCAATAAACGTTACATCCGATTCACCACAGATGTTATGAGCGGGATTCTTCCTGACGCTAAGGATGCTAGAAGCGGTTGGAGAACAAGAAACCATTACTTTTATGAAATTATTAATACAGATAAAGGAGAACTGAACCTTCAACTGGCTCTTAGCGGCGAGAATATCCCAGATGATTTAAAGGCGATTTGCGAAATAATCACAGAGCATTTTCCTTCATGGGTGATGAAGGAAAATTGGAAATGGAGGATTCCGTTTTCTACAAAACGTGTCGATGTTAGCAAATCAACAGACGAAGAAGTAATCAGCATACTGAATGACCTATATGCTGAGGCTATGCAGTTTGAAAAACAACTTGTCGATGCCATGAAGGAATAATAAGAGACAATCATCCATTCTGTATTCCGTGCTGCTCCTGATTCATCAACCGTTTGATTGTATCGCTGGTTTAAAGAATGTTTTGTAGAGAAATATTCAAAATGCTAATGGTGAAATCTTAACTCCCATAACATTCCCGTTTATCTTTTGCCATTGTGATTAAACTGAATATTTCTAATGAAAACATTCACTACAAATCTTTTTAAAATTATTTTCTTCATTTTTTTTCATATTAACGACCGGCAATGTTAATGTTGGTTTTTTCTCAAAGTTTACATATTAATATTGGGGTGGAAAGATGAACCCAAATTCAAGATATCTAATCGTTAATGTTATTACTTTTTTTATTATATAATTTATATAAAAAGGATAATAAAATATTAATTATGACATTGCAGAAAGAATTACAAATCAATATTGTAATGAGTAATTACAACCAGAGGAGCAGCAGCTATTCATCAAACTACGATTATATATTGTTGGATACACTGGCCAACAATTCTTATTCTAATCTTTTCAGAAGTGATTTGAAAAATCTAAAGATTAAAACCCTGAACAACACAGAATGTAAAGTATTATATCTTCCATCATACGGATCCAAACCAGCATGCATCCTGGTAAGAATTCCAGTTGGAAAAATTTCTCAAACAACAAAGCTATTGTTGGATGTTTATGATAAATCAACAACCTTCTCAAGCACTTTATCAACATCCGGCGAGGTTCAATTTTTTGATGCAAACTCTGATACATTCTCAGATTTTTTTTGAGACATGCGAAGGTTTAAGCATGGAATATGATTCAACTGATTCGGGAAAAGTGATACGTTCACGTTTTGTTCCAATGGAAGTCTCATGTTTATGTACCAAAAATTTATCAGGCCAATCATGTGCAAATGGCAGAGTAGTTTTTGCCAGATTCAAAAGGGCTGGTGGAGCTATTACTGCTTATGATTCTTTTAAATACCCATATGGTGATGATGAACAATTAATATCTGTATTTATGCAAACAGATTATAATTTAACACCATATCACGAGGATATGAAATTTAGTTCAATAATGACTGGACAAGAGAAAGACTATTGTTTACTTGATGGTGCTAGTGATTTAGTAATGTCCTCTTCATGGGACGCATATAATTCCGGAACCGATGAGGAAGGAGATTGGAAACAATACCATTACCATATGAGAGCAGGAACAGGATTTTCAGCTAGTTCTGATTATTTAGAAGGATTTGGGAGAAACAATCCAACACATATTCATCAAACAACTTATGATGAAGTAATGATTGATGCAACATTTTATGAAGATTCTGAATTATCAAATTTCAATTACTTTGATCTCAAATGGCTGCTTGTATTTCCATCTCCATTATTTGCAGCTAATGGCATTCCAACTATAACAGTAACGGAAAAAGATTCTAAACATGGAATTAGATTATATAAAGGAAGTCATGAATATCCTAAAGCTTACAAAGGCAGTACATTATTATGGGATGCAAATGATGAGAATTTGGAAGATACTGGCCTACATTTGCCAGATAAAATAATTAACCATAATTGGGATTGGGTGTTTTAAAATGATTATTGATTATGATGAAACAATCGGACATGGTCATGGATATCCAACAGGATTAAGTCATGAAGAAAAAATGGACGTTGTTGCATGTCTTTTGGATGAAGGCGAAAGGACTTATGTTAATGAAGAGCATACTGCATGGATTTCACAAAATCGATGTGCAGTCGGTGAAATGGTAACATTGGATGAATCATCAACAATGGAACATACAATAGTTAGAAAAGCAAAGGAAGGCGATTTGGCTTTTGGCTATCTTTTAGGTAAAATTCAAGTCAAGACTTCTGGATTGATACTTGTTACTGTGGCAGTATTGGGAGATGTTTTCAGATTGAAACTGAAAAGACCAAGCACAGCACCTATATTGCCGAACACCAGAATCTACATTGACAGTGACGGAGAGTGCAATCCGGTTGAAGGCCATGATTTAAGGTTATTGTCAATTGTTAATCTGACGGAAAATGAGCATGTAGAATACATTAGAGTATATCGGCAAATGTCTGAAATCGAAATGTATCCTGAATCTCAGAATTGCATTGATCTTGCAGACTGTTCCTTTGAACAGGACCCGATAACTCATGTTGTCAATATGATTGTTCCAACTGAGGCAAATATCATGGCACAGGCAAATTATGTCAAGGATGTGAAATGGTTACTTCTTGCAAGATTAATTCCTTTAGTTGAAAATAACTTTAACTTATGTGAATTAGGTCCTAGAGGAACTGGTAAGTCTCATATTTATAAAGAAATCTCACCAAACTCTATTTTAGTTTCTGGTGGTCAAACAACAGTAGCTAATTTATTTTATAATATGAATACTCGACAAATTGGTCTTGTTGGAATGTGGGATTGTGTTGCATTTGATGAAGTAGCAGGAATCAAATTCAAAGACCAAGATGGAATAGCTATCATGAAAGATTTCATGGCCTAAGGTTCATTCTCACGAGGTAAAGAAGAGAAGAATGCGAATGCTTCAATGGTGTTTGTTGGTAATATCAATCAGAGCGTCGAATCATTATTAAAGACTTCCAGTTTATTTGATCCTTTCCATTCAGAGATGGGTACTGACACTGCTTTCTTTGATAGGATGCATTGTTATATTCCTGGATGGGAAATACCTAAATACAGGCCAGAATTCTTCACAGATGATTTTGGATCCATAACAGACTATTTATCAGAATTCTTCCGCGAAATGAGAAAACGTTCATTCACTGATGCATATCAAGAATACTTCAGATTAGGTCGTGATTTAAATCAAAGAGATACAATTGCAGTAAATCGTATGGTATCTGGGCTTGTTAAATTAGTCTATCCTGATGGCAACTTTGATAAAGAAGATATTCGTGAAATTTTAACATTAGCTCTAGAATCTAGAAGAAGAGTTAAAGAACAACTTAAAAAGATTGGTGGAATGGAATTTTATGACGTTAACTTTTCATACATTGATTTAGAAGAAGATAGGGATTATCCGGTTGGTGTTGAAGAACAAGCTAGTAGCACTTTAATTCCAGAAGGTGAATTAAAACCAGGACATTTATATTCTGTTGGGCCATCTGAAAGTGGAAAACCAGGTGTTTATAAATTTGAAACAGAAATGATGAATGGCAATGGTAAATTCACACCAAATGGAATAGGTTCTAAAAAACCAATTACTGAAGCAGTTAAAATTGCTTATCAATATTTCAAGTCAAATGCAAGTTCAATCAGTGGCAGATTTCATACAAGGATAAAGATTATGTAATGCAGGTTAAAGATTTACATGGAGTTGGCATGACAAATCATTTAACTTTGGCAACATTTATAGCATTGTGCAGTGTCGCAACAAATCGTCAAGTTTTACCTTCACTAGCTATAGGTAACTTCTCTTTAGGTGGAACTGTCGAAAAAGTACAAAACTTAGCAGATGCACTTCAAGTATGTTTGGATAGTGGTGCTAAAAAAGTATTGATTCCAATGAGTTCCTATGCAGATATTGGATTAGTGCCTCCAGAATTATTCTCCAAATTTACAACAATACCCTACAATACTCCTGAAGAAGCTGTAATGAAAGCATTTGGTGTTGAATAATTTTTCACATGTTAATATCAATTATGTTCTTACTTTGGATAATTACAAGTTGAAAGCAATAATTACTTGTAAAAATTTTTATAAATTATCATATAGTGATTATTATGGATGAGGATAAAATGAGAACATATGATGAACTTAACGTTGATGAAAAAGAAGTACTCGATGTTTTCAGACAAATGAAGCTAATGTCTGATTTCAACAGGTTCAAATTCTACAATTTAAAAGTTGAAAATCTAATCGCAAAATACGAACAATTAAAACAGCTCCGTGAAGAAATTCAAGGAGATTACTTTTTAATCTATGATGAATTACTGTCTGAAGAGTTAATTGAAGATGAACTGGACACTAGTGACTGGGGCATCACCAGAGAATATGAAAATGAAGTTTGGGATGCAGAAATAAGATTAATGAGTGAGATTAAAGCTAATTTTGATTTAGCTATTAAAATGATTGAGACTGGTGAAGCTAATCAATTTATTATTGATGCTGAAAATTGGAAATGAATTGTCCTAAATTTATTTTATTGAAAGTAACCATTTATTAAATCTATAAGCATTACTTGAATTATTCGTTTTCAAGAATTTAATAATTATTGAAAGTTTATTTTGAATTTGAACATTTATTTTTATCTTTTCTGCATTTTTTAGGATATATTGATTAACATAAATATCTAAATTAGATACTGTAGATTTTTTAATAGATTCAAAATTATTTTCATTTAATAGATTATATAACCAATTAAGTCCGGATATAATAAATTTGTCTTTAATTACAACTTTTGAAATCAAATCCAAAACGGTTTCGTATTTGTTAAATTCTTTACATATTGTCCCATAAAATTGTTTCTCTAATTCGTTAACTTCTTGAGTTAAATCATCACTAATTTCAAATTGGTAATTAAGTATAAATTTTTTAAAAACTTTTTCTAAATAATATTTTCCACAAGTTTCGTGTTGGTTCTTAATTTTATCTAAAAACATCCACCAAATGTCCCAAAACTCATTAAGAGTATTTTCATTAATATTTCTAGAAAATACATCAATTAATTCAACCGCTCCGTCATTTATTGAAAAACTATCTAAAAATGGTGAAATAAATTCATTTAAATATTTCTTATTTTCTAAAATAATCAACGAAAGTTTATTTAGAAATAAATGTCTTGTAATAAAATGTTCAGAATCATTTAAAGAAGAGTTATTGTTAAACAATTCATTTGAAAATATTGGCAATATGTTTTTAATAAACTCATAATGTAGATTTGAATTAATTTCGTTAGGAATTACTTGGAATATAATATTCATTGATTTCAAATCTAGATTTTTAATATTAATTGAATTAAATTTTAAAATATCCTCTAGTTCATTTTCGTATTTTTCTAAAAATTTTTCAACAGCTATTGCAAAGGGATTATGAATTTGATAATCTCTATTTTCTTTTAAAATTGGAATATAAATGTCATCAAATTTTTGTTTGAAAGTGGAATAGCAACCTAAAATAGCATTAACATAATTTGGATGAATATTATATAATTTTCTTAATGAAATTATTGCAAAATCGCAATAATGATTAGTTCCAAATGCTATTTCATCATTAAGCAATATTAATAATAGTATAAGCATTAATACTTCCCTATCTTCTGGAAACATATCAAACATGAGAGGCATTACATTAATTCCAGTATTTAATTCATGAGAAATTTGATAGAAATATTCTTCATTAAATAATAATTCATAAATATAAACCAATATCATTTCTTTACATAACTCTTTCTCATCACTATCCAAATGCTCTGAATAGAATGTTAATAAACATGATGCTACTAGTAATGGAGTATTGTTAAGTTCAAAATAGTTTTCATTGTTTAAATCACCAATTAATTCTTTAAACTTATTCAACACTAATTCCAAATCATTTTCATATATTATTAAGTTGTCACTAAGTTTTTCATTTTTTAATTTAGCATCAGCCCATAAACTTAAATCAGCATATCTGAAGTAATTTTTAAATGCTCTAGATGAATTATCTGATATTTCTTTTAAATCATCATCAAGATTATTATTCTCAAATGTTATTAATATTTGATTGTCTTTTTCTTCTTTTTTTAATGATAGATTTCTACGGTCATTTCTTGATAATAATATTCTATAATTATCTATTTCATCTTTGGTTAATTTTTTAGATTTAAGTTCTTTTTTATGCTGATCAATTACATTTTGAATAGAATCTAGTCTTTGCTTAAATGTTTCATCATCTATTTCCTCTTCTCTAAAAAATTGATATCTTAAGAGTAATGATTCTAAATCGATTTTTCTATATTTTTGATTGATAGTGTTTAATCTTTCATTAATCATATATTTTTCTGTTATATGGGAGGTGAATCCATATATAAATTTTGTTTCTCTTTCCATTAATAATCTGTTAGAATCATACTTAAACAATTCTATTGTTTTAAATAAAATTAATGCAATATCAAAAAATTTATCTGGAAATGCTAAAGTAATACTATTTACCACGGCAGTTAATGATGCAGATTTAGAATTACATAAAATATGTGTCATGATTTTTTCAACATCTTCATAATTACCGTTATTGCATTCTGTCAATAAGAATCGTTCTAATGCCATATGGATGGTTTCTAATAATTTTGGCATTATTGGTGAACTATTGCCTCGATAACATTGCCACAGCGAGTTTGAAATATATTGAGTTACTTTTTTGTTATCAATATTTAATTCAATTGTATTTGGTTTATAATAGCTATATCTATTATTATCAAATGTATTTTTAGCACAATTTTCAATTGTTACATTAACAAAATCAAGTATAAAATCAATTGTTGATTTAGAATCTACTGTTAATAATAGGAGAATTGGTGTTTCAAAAGCACTTGCATAGTGATAATTGAATGTTGTATTTTCATCGATTAAAAAAAGTTCAGCACCACTAGATCTGTAATAATCTGGCTCTTCATTGCATATCCAAAATGTTTTTGCAAGTTTTAGAATCAATTTTGGCATGACTTCACAAATATGTCCTGATGTTGAACTTAAAATTCGTATAGATAAATCATAATATGGATCCATTCTTTTTTTCCAGTTATTTGAAATAACTTTTTCTAAAACTTCTTCTAATTCTTTTTTAATTTCATTTGCTCCAAGTAAAATAATCGAAAGGAGATCTTGTTTAATTTTTTTATAATCCTGATAACTCATTTGCTCTTTTTCTTCATAAAATTTCAGTGCAATTAAAGAAGAATATCTTGTTGTTCTACCTTTAGGATAATGTTTATTCCAATATAACAATGAATGGACGGTATATTCCATTTGTTTTTCTGTTATTTTTTCAATATTATCATATAAAAATGAGATGAATTGCTCCCAGTTTTTCCCATAAGGTTTATAAACAGTATTGTTAGATGTTTCTTTTATTATTTTTGAAAATTCTGAATCATCTTCAATTATAAAAACTGTTTTCAACCAGTATAATATCCTTTCAAAGATATAATCGTTTTTTAAGATAATGTATTTATATTTAGCTAAAAAGGATTTAAAAGTATTTGATTGAAGTACTGCTAATAGGATTTCATCAATTAAAGATGTATCACATTTTTCATTGGTTACAATATAATCTACCAGTTCACTAGCTTCTTCATAATCATTAATTAATTTATTACATATCCAATTTCTAAATGCATCATTAAATTTTAATGAGTTAGAGATGCTATTTAGAAAAGTTGTATAATCTCCATTTGATTCTATTAATTCATTATTGATGATTTTTTCTAGAGCCCAATCTTCATAAACATCATGTGTGATAAAAAACCTACCATACCTTATTTCAATAATTCCATCTCTTTGAAATTCATTTAAAATCTCTGAACAGACATTATCTATCTTGAATTTAAAGTGGGGATTCATTGACCTATTTTTTACAAATTCTAGAAAGCAATGCTCTCTTTTTTCGTGATGATTGTCTGATTGTTGGTATGATTTTTTAATGATTATTTCCCATAATATGTTTTTTAACTCATCGTCGTTGTCCTGATTAATATTTTCTATGTTGGATAAATATAAACTCAAATAAAATAAATTTTGCAGAGGATTTTTTATATTACTATTGACAGGTATTTTCAGACCATTGTCTCTGAAAATTCCCTCTAATTCATCTATTGTTAATTCAGGCAATTTAATTTCATTAACTTTTAGCCCATAATTAATATTTAAATTATATCTTAGTATGTCTGAATAGTCATTTCGACTTGCTAGAATAATTTTCCAACTATCATGTACCATTAATTTTAAGAATTCTTCAAATGTTCGTTGATTTTTTAAATGAGATATCCTCTCTGAAGAGTCTATAAAAATAAATTTTTCACCAGAATCATTATAAAAATCTCTAAATTCTCCCAATGTTAAATTAAATCTATTATACAACTCTTGAATAGAATCTACATCAAAATCATCAACTTTAAACATTAGAAAAGGACTTTTTTCAGTTTCATGAAATTCCTTTACTAAAGCTGATTTTCCACAACCTGCATTTCCACTAATTATTAATAAATCTTTTTCAGATAATGCATTACTTATATTTTGAAGATATATGCTTCTATCCAGTTTTATTTCTTCCTTTTCATTGTAGACTATTTTATTCCCAATTGAATCAAACATGGATTCAGAATAGCTATTTAATTCAATAATATAATCTAAAGATGATTTTTCTTTTCCAAAAAATTTATCGTGAATTATCTTATTTTTTTCTAGGACTAAAATTTCATCTAAATTGCTTTTAACAAACCAATCGATTTTTATATTATTTTCTTTAGCAATGTTTTCCACTTTAATTTGTGATTTAGGTTTATTTGTTCCTTTTCCCCTTCCAGGACCATATTGGGAATTAGTATAGATTTCAATTTTAGTTAGGTTAGGATATCTTCTTTTAGAAATTTCTATAGTATCAATTAATTCTTTTGTATGAGCAGATAATCTATCTGTATAATATTTTGCTTGAAAACCAATACATTCTCCATCAATTTCAATGGGTTCTGTTTCAATGCCTGGTTGATTAACATAACTAAAAATGCCTTCTTCACGACCATATTTTGAACAGAATAATAAATAAATCATTTCTTCAAATGCGGTTGTTTCTTTTTCATAGTTATTTATTTTAAATTGCGCCCAATCAACCATCTTCAACACCTTAATCTAATTTCATATTTTATTCAAAGAACTAATTGTTTATCCTGATTATCATCAATGAGTGATGTAAGAATTATTTTGGTTAGTCATATTAAATAATATATTTTAGTAAATTAATAAAGTTTTAGAGAATATTTGAAACATGCTTAATTATGAATTTTGGATTTTGTCTAACTTGTATCATGTTTAAGGTAATCTTTTAGTGATAGCCACCTCATTACTTATTTTATAAGTTAAATCTGCTAATATCATATTGTTTTTGGTCATGACTGTTTTAATGAAATCATTTGTTTCACTTTAAAAAAAGTAGCCATTATATATAAATCTTTATATATTATAAATAATAAATTACATAATAAATATTTAAGTGGAGGACATATTTAATGGCAGATTCTATTATATTATTGGAAGAAAGAAAAGAAGTCACAACTTTCCTTTTGAATGAAGGTACAATCACTACAACCACTGTAACAACCCCTACTGGTGAAACTCCAGGTTATGAATATGCAGGAGACAAAATCAAAGTTGATGACGCCGTAACTTTATCAGCTAATTCAGATATATGAAAACCAACAGTTAAAAAATACACTGCAGCTGAAGGTGAAATAATTTTAGGAATTGCAGTAAACGATCCAGTTACCATGACTGGAGGAAAAAGAAAAACAGCAATCTTAGTATTAGGCCATTTATTCAGATTAAAATTAGCTAGTGGATTATCAAACATTAACGTTAAAGATAGAATTGCTTTAACAAGCACTGGAGCTATAAAATCTGATGACGGAGAATACATTGCAATGCACCCAGTAGCTAGCTCAGACGATTACAACTACATTGAAGTATTCAGACCATATGACATAGGTGATGCTTAAATGATAACCAAAGGAAATGATACCAAAGTGCAAAATGAGGTAATAGCTCAAACCATTACTGATGAATCCGCTAAAAGATTAAGGCTAGCCAGACTCTTTCCAAAACAGGAAATAAAAGAGAACTCTGATTATTATACTTACTTTAGACAAAACATCAATTTGGATGAGGCTATAAAACGTGGCCTTCTCGGTGAAGCAAAAGATTTAGCACCGGGAGCATCCCTGCAAGAACTCAATATCAGAAAACCTGTAACCGACACCATCAGCATTGATACTGTCAGAGGAGTTTTAAACGTTAATAAGGATGTCTTTGATAGTGACAGAATCTCTTTTGAAGACTTACTGGAGGATGTGGCAACACTTATTGCAAATAAAATCGAATATAATATCTACGATACCATTGTCAGTTCGGCAAAGGTTCCAAAATACAATACTACACAAACCGAAGATACAATGGAGGCTTTCGGACAGTTTGTTATCAAAGCACAAGAAGCATTCAAAGGAAGTTCAGGTGCTGGTGCAGATTTAACAATAATGGTTGAATCCTATAGGACATTAAGTTACATCAAACAATTGGCTTACGTCTCAAATAAGTCAGTACAGCCTATAGAAGAGATTCAGGCTTATTATGGTGTTGACAACATTGACTTTTTAGGAACAACCCATGCAGACGGCGGATCAATGCTTGGTGAAAAAGATTATATTGCATTCGATATCAGAAACGCCTCATTAACCGTATTGTATTCCAAATCTTCAGGAACAACCGTAGCGCCAATTACCAGTGATGAAAACATCACTGACTTTTATCCAATCATTGAAATCATGAGAAAAGACATTTACGATGAGTTACCACAGTATACTAAATTATTCATACAATCCAAGGTTGGTGTTTTATTAAACAAACCACCCCTTGCATTAACAGGAAAATGCAGGCCATAAGGTGATATTAATGTTGACAAAAGGAAATGATGCTAAAGTTCAAGATGAAGTGATGGCGCAGATTGTTGCAGACACTTCAGCTAAATGGATGAAATTCACAAGACTAATTCCAAAGCAGGAAATTGAGGAAAACTCCCAGTATTATACTTACATGTCTCAAAGAGTTAATATCGATGAGATAATTGACAAAGGACAATTATGTGAAGCTAAAGACATTGCACCCGGCGCTACTTTACAGGAATTAAACGTGAGAAAACCTGTCAGTGACACTGTATCCATTGACACTATTGGAGGAGTTCTAAATGTCTCAGCACAGATGCTTGATTCCAACTTAATCAGCGTTCATGATATGCTTCAGGACGTTGGAATACTTATCGGAAGAAGTATTGAGCAAGCAGCTATTAACATGATTTTAAACAATTCTAAAGTGGCAACATACAACTATACTGAAGGTGATGACAGTGGAGTTACCATTTTAAAAGCTCAGGAGAAATTCAAGGAATCTGCCTGAAGCTTCTGTAACCTCAACAGCATGGCAGTCAATTACAAGTCATTGACCACATTAAAATCAGACATGTTCGCTAACAACAGACAGGTTGAACCTGTTGAAGCTATTAAATCATATTATGGTGTTGACAATATTGATCTTTTAGGAACTGCAGTCTGTGACGGTGAATCTGAAATAGCTGAAAAAACCTACATCGGTATGGACTATCAAAATCCCGGAATGAAACTATTATACTCAAGAATAAGTGGTACTACCGTTGCTCCTTTAGGACCTGACGGGGACGTATATGATTTCTATCCGCTGATTGAATTCATGAGAAAGGACATCCGTGATGAGTTGCCAATGTATACAAAGCTATTCATACTTACCTCCGTAGGTGTGTTAATGAATGCGCCTAACAGAGTCATCAAAGGTAAATTCAGAGCATAAAACCATTTAATCTCCTAAAGAAAAAATGTTAGTGAAGTTTCAATTGCTTTTTCTTCACTAACTTCTTCTGCTATTGTTAACTCCTAAACAGTTAATATGTAAAAATAGCTATATTATATAATAGAGGCTATAAAAATGAAACTAATCCTAGACAGTGAAAATTCACATCCAACAACAATAACCGTCAAAGGAAAAGAAATAAAACTACTTTTAATCGAATCAAGCATACTGATTGATTCAACACAAATAGCCAAAATTTTTGATAAAAAGGAAAAGACCGTAGCTACCAAAGTCCAGAAATCCAAACTGGAAAAGTATGAAACTGAAAACGTTAAACTCCTAAAGAATTATGGGCTGATGCATCCTGAAGCAATCAAACCAAGACCATTCTATAATTTAAGGCAGATGCTGGAAGGACCAGCTTATTATTACTTCAAAAAAGAGGATGAAAGTGATTTGATTGATGTTATTGTGAGAGTTGCTATTGGAAAGCACCTAAATGGATCCATAACAAAAATCTTGATATATTTTAATTAAATTCTATATCAATCAATAAAAATATTTATTTTCTATCTCTTCAACAAAAATTTTTACATTAACTATGTTTTTAAATATTAATTTACTTTCAATATCATTCAAAACATCATTATCATGAGCCCATGTATAATTATTTCTGATATTGTTAAATTGTGAAAATAAACTAATATTTGATTTTAATATTGTTTTAGTCATTTGAGATTCAATATATTCATCAATATAGTTTACATATTTTTTAAATAATATATCTAAAGCTTCATTATCATTAAATTCAATGTCATGTTTTAAACATGATTCTTTTATCCATTTATGCATTAATGTATGCAATCTATCTAATGCAAATACAGGTTTTCCATCCATTAAAGAATTTATATTACTAATTAAATCATTTAATTCATCTTCATTTGTTTTTGTCAATAAAATATCTGCATTATTTTCCAACATGGCTTTGTTAATCATATCATCATCAAGTTCAGTGCAATTATTCAAAATATATTGAATCATTTGAAAAGCATTATTTTCATTGTCTTCGATTGAATGATAAATAACTTTTATAACGCAATCTTTATAATCTGGGTCTCCCCAATATTGGCTCCGAACTAATCTGGGAATCTGATCTAATAAATAATCAAATTCGAATGCACCTAAAATATTTTCCCAATCCACATGAGTTTCATTTTCAATTATCAAATTTCCAAGTTCTAATGATTTCAATTTTAAATTCTTAATCATTTTGCACCACATTATAAAATTATATTTACAATTTTCTTTTTAATGCTAACAAAGGTATATTAATTCTAATTATATTATCTACATAATTTTATTCTATAAAAAATCATATTGCACTATCTATTCTTAATGTAGATTTATCGATGCTTATTGTTAATGTTAATGTATTTTAGTTATTAAAAGTAAAATTGCAACAAATATATTATTTATTTTATATAAAAAATATAATAAATAAGATAATACAAATTATAATATATGGCAGAAAATAATATTAGTTGGAATAATTTTTGCCAAGCTATGAACTCAATAGCATACTGGCTACTCCAAAACAAAAAGAAGTACAAGAAAAACGTGCCCATTACCAAATATTAACATTAAAATGTAGTTGTAAAGACATAGAAAAGAAAGCAAAGAAATTAGGAAACGATAAGCTAGTGGCAAGGTATACAATGGCCTTAATCAAAGACAACAAGTCTCTAGATTTTCTTCCAAACTACGTGACACTTAAAAATGGTGAACAGATTGACAAGTCCGAATATGTGGATATGGCCATAAGGACAGAAGCATACATTAGAGCAAATGGAAGACTTCCAGCTATTGTATATAAAATGTCAAAACTTCCTGATTATAATGATTCCACAATGAAACTATTCATTAAAACATTTAATTATAAAGGAAACACTAGATGAAGCTTTAGCAATTATAGCAAAGAAAGAATTGTATAGCAAATACTTTGATTCACAAAAGACAAACAAGAAAACAATCAATGATGCCCACCAGAGTAAAGGTTCCAATTGTGTGGACGGGGACAGGTGTATTACAGAATAGCTAAAAGCTTAGGTCATGAGGTTCAATTTGTCCATGTCAAATGCATAGTATCCGGAACCAGTCATATCAGATTCAGATTGAAACATAAAAAACATACTGGAATAACTAAATAAACAGAGATCCGGCTGCAGTGCTGATACAACTTCATGAAATGTCAAATCAATCTGGTGTGAAGATGGATATCTAATAGCCTATGATCCATCATAGATATTCACAGATTTATATAGTAGTTAATGTTAATTTTTTTCTTTTTTTGCATTAATATCTTATAATACATTATAACTTTACAATTTAAATTCCATAAAAATCCTTTAACAAAATTTCCAAATTTACAATTTATCCAACGAATTTCACCACAAAAATAATTCAAGTAATGATTAATTAAACACATGCTTGTATGATTAACATCAATAATTTTAATCAATACTTTAATTTAATTTATGCCATATGATAATTCAGGTTAACTGTGTGGTCTAATCTATAGTGAAACTTGAATCAGAGTTATTTTATTAACTTTTTAAAAATTTAATGAAAACTTAATTTTTCAATTTATCCCAAGATTTAAGAAATTAATTAAATTAATTTCAGGATTAATTAAATTATGGAATACATTTGAAAATTAAATTATATTAATAGTTATTTTAATTAAATGCATTAGAGCATATGAAAAATCGAGTTTTGGTCATGTTTGATATGGATTAAATCATCATTTTAGATTAATTGATTCCTGTTAAAAAACCTTTATAAGCAAAAATATTTGAAAATAATAAACATGAAAGCGAAATACACGCATAAATTTATTATTTATAATAAAAAACGAATTGAAACTAACTATGAAGGATTAGTGGAAAAATTAGCAGAATTTGACAAAGAACCTATACCAAAGGATTTTTTGGAAAATCTAAATGATTTATCGGATCTATTTTTAGAAAAAAGACAGGAATTCTATCTTAAAAATCCAAGTAATATGTGCACCATTGATGAAATTCTGCCGTATAGTGAAGAAACTAATGTTGAAACAAATAAAGTTTTGGCGTTTGTAAATAAATATAGGGAATTCGATAGCTTAATTGTTGGAATTGATTATTTCAATGGTGAAGATGAATATATTGAAAAATATTATTCTCATGAAGATGCAGGTTATTTTGGAGGCCCATCATGGAATTTTTATGTTAAATTAATGCTAGGATATTATTATGGAATATGGGGAAACAAATTAGACGTCTTTCTAAAGGATATAGGTCTTGAAGATATAATATAATCAATAGGAGGTGAATCATGGTAGACCCATTTTGTGGGGGAATAAAAGCATCTAATTACAGAGATGTTCAAAGAATTTACGAATTGAATGACATTTCTGAGGATGAAAAAAAATAGATACTCCAATGATTTAAAAAAGAATAATCCTGAGATTTATTCTGAAGTAATTGAACTAAAAAATAGATTAGAAAAAGATATTGTTAATGTTAAAGAAGCTTTATTATTTGGCCAAGAACCAATTTTAAATACAAACATTAACTAGGATTAATTCATTGATTAATAAGTAAAATTAATGTATTTGAACTAAAAAATATATTAACAAGTAACACACAAGGTGATTATTTTGAACCGAAGAATTGGAATATCACAAATGTATAATTTGGGCTTTCAACACTATCAAAGTTATTTCATGTTTGATTTATCTAAAAAAGAAGCTAAATTAATTTCACAGGGAATTACACAAGATAATAGGAAGAATTTAATTTATACTAGTGAAGAAAATGATAATATTGCTAAATCATTTATTATTCCAGATAAATCTTTCAATTTGACTAAAGACCAATGTAAACTAATCGAATTGGAATATGAAAAATTAAGCCATGTTTATGATGACAATATCAAAGGAATCTGGAATTTAAGCGATATTTTTATCAATAATGAGTATTTATCAGATAAGATTAAATGGTATAATTATGAGTATGTAAACAGGTTTCCGGATTCATGGATAGACTTCGGAAAACTATTGATTGAGATATTGGGATTTGATTTATTAAATATTAATCAGAAGGACTTGATTACTGAACTTCATTATGATATTGGATATGATGGAGTATATGATAAAAAGAACAGTAATAAATTAGAATTAAAGAAAGTTAATTTTCATATTTCTAATTTAAATGATTTGTCCAATGCATTTAATTTCACAATATCTGATGATGATGAAAGATTTTCAAAAGTTTGTGAATTACTTGAGTATTATGGTGTTTACAAATGGTATCACAAAGATCTCAATGAGAATATCACAAAACATGATGATTTCAATGATTTTAATGGTAATTCATGGTTTTTAGAACTGATTTTTGAAGATGGTAAAGTTTTAAATTTAAGAGGGGACAATGCTTATCCTGACACTTATATTCATTTAGGACAAGCTTTATTAAATCTAAAAAAAGATTATTTGAAAATTGGCGAAATCGAAAATAAGGAGTCTTTAATGTCATTTGGCCAGAAACATTTATTGGATGTCAGAAATGAAATTAAAAAAATTCAAATATCCTATAAAATTGATTTTGGAGTTACTTTGCACAACAGATTTGAAATTGACTGCATCAATCAAAAATTAATTCCAGATACACATTATAATGTTGATTATAGCCATGATTATGATTTGGAGATATACAATTTATCACTTAAAAATGTCCCTAAAAAAGAATTTAAACTAGATTCAAATAAATTAAAAGATTTTTTAGACGAGTTTAATCAATTAGATTTCATTGAATCTAAACATCATCACTGTTTATTTTTACATAGAAATTTTGAAAATTCATTAGAAATTACATATCCTACAGGTGAAGTTTCTTATGACTTTAAATATAATCCTCAAACATGGATTCAATTAGGAAAATCCTTAAATAAATTAGTTGGATTCGATATTTTAAACATCAATAATTCAAAGCAGACAATTACAAGCTTACATTATGATTTTAAAAGAGACGGAGTTTATGATAAAAGGACTAATAAAAAATTAAAATTAAAATCATTGTCTTATAGTCATGGGCCGGTTTTACGTTGGGGATTTTCAAAATATAATTTTAAAATTGATTTCGATAGGAAAACATTAATGTGTTTAGGTCAGAAAAATCTTACTGGTACTGAAATTAAGCTAATTTTTGATTTAATAGAAAAATATCATATTTATCAGCTTGATGATGAGAAGTATTGGCAGAAACTAATTTATCATAAGTGGCCAGGGCTTGATGGATATAATTGGCGTTTAAATTTAGTCTTTGAAGATGATAAACATTGGTCTGTTGGGTGCAGTAATGATTATCCAGATATATTTACGCACCTAGCTTTTGAAATTATAGATTTAACAGGTAAAGACATGTTAAATGTTAGATCAATCGGTGAAGAAGATTTGAAATTATATAAAAAATATGGTGATGACATATTAAATGGGTGAAAACATGAGATGTGTTAATTGTTTAAAATTTTTCGATGATCTTTATGGATTCTGTCCTTATTGCGGACATGAAAAGATAAATTATAATTTATATCCTTCAGATGAGGATAATAAATTCAAATCAGAATTATTTAATCGACTTGGGGAGAGATTAGTTAAAGAGTTTAAAAAAGATGATGCTTTTAATGCATTTAATGAATCTATAAAATTCAACAATGAAAATATTTGTGCTTGGAAAAACAAAGCAGATCTCCATAATGATGATTATGGGGAAAACTACACAAAAGCAATGGACTGCATTGAAAAAGCATTAGAAATAAATCCAAATGATTTGGAAGCCATAGTTTTAAAAGGAAAAATCTTAAAAAACACAGATAAAGAAAAATCAAAAGATTATTTTGAAGACATTTTAGTTAAGTGTAATGGTAGTAATGAAGAATCCCTAATTGCTAAGGGGGATGTTTTGTACGAGTTAGACGATTATGATTCAGCAATCACAGCATATACAAAAGCATTAGATATTAATCCCTTAAATTCAAAGACATGGGAGAAAAAAGGAAAAGTTCTATGTTATAATGATAATAAGGCAGAGGGAATTAAATCTTTAAGAAAATCACTTTTATTGAATCCTCATGATATTAAACTTTGGAGAGACTTGAGGTTGTATTGTGGAGATTTAGAATCTGAAATACATGAATGTGATAACGCATTATTGATTTTTCCAAAAAGCGAATATGAATGGCGATGTAAAGCAGATAACTTAAAAAGCATTGGAGACTATGAAAATGCAATAAAATGTTATGATATGGATATGGAAGTAGAATATCATAACACTATGGATAATAGCTATACTTCACAGGCAGATTGCTTTATAGAATTAGAAGATTATGAAAATGCAATTAAAAGTCTAGATAAAGCATTAAACATCTGGCCAGAAAATTTCACCACCATTAAATCAAAAGGCGATTGTTATTTTAATCTTAAACAATATCAAAAAGCATTGGAATGTTATGAGGTTTTAATCAAAAATAATAAAAATTGGTATGATGTTGAAATTTCAAAAGGAGAAGCATTACTAAAAATTGATAAAAATCATGGCATTGCATATTTTGATGAATTACTCAAAAAAGAATTAAGCCTATTTGATAAAGCAAAAATATATCTTGCGTTAGAAGATTATGACCAATCATTAAGGTATATTAATCAAACAATAGATAAAAATGATTCTCACAGTTATAATCATTTATATTCTCTTAAAGCACAGATATTATATGAAATGGGAGATAAACAAGCTGCTCTTGAATATTTTGACAAATCAATTGAATATTACCCAACAGAATTTGCAATAATCCATAAAGCACTTATCTTAGAAGAACAGAAGGAATATAAAAAAGCAATTGATTGTTTAGATGAAATATTAGAAAGCAAACCCTACGATAAAAAAATCATTTCTAAAAAAGAAGAACTTCAAGGCAAACTCCGTGACATGTGAACATGGGATTTTTGAAGGTTTAAGTAGACTCAATTGATAATTTTATATAATTGAAATAATAAAATATTATATTAATTATTATATACAGGTTGTAATAGCTATGGCCAATATAAATAATACATCATCCTACATGGATGAAGATAAAAAGCAAATTATCAAAGAGTCCAATTATACCTATAGAGATGCTCTTGAAGTTTCAGCTTATCTCATTGAAGTAGGCAAGTTCGAAAGATTTTACAAGGAAATGCAAATCCATGATTTGCAAAAGGAACTTGACGAAATGGATGATTGAGAATAACTTCAAAAAATATATCTCTCATATATAACTCTTCAAAAGAAACTATTTTTCATAAGTGAAAGGAGTCTGTAAAATTTTATAGGCTTTTTTCAAATTAATTTTTTTATAGTTGAAATTTCATCTCGATGAAAATTCGTTCTAAATTTGCTTTAATTTAAAAAATATTGATTTAAAAATAGTAAATTACTTAAATAAGTG